>BS_KBA_SWE02_21mDRAFT_10000950_pt1 | contig 10936 bp, 6 predicted proteins | sample BalSeasSWE02_21m_FD_9196 | JGI IMG/M metagenome (IMG submission 9196)
ACATATAGTTGTCGCGGCATCGCATCGGTATTCACCTGCGCCTGCCATATGTTGAGATCGACGTCGTGGAGAATCCAGCCGTTTACTTGTTGCGCGCCCGAGATCACTACACTTTCTCCGGGGGCGGCCTGGTAGACCACCTCTGCGCCGGGGGCGCCGGAGTCTCCGGCATTTAACTTCAGCGGACTGCTGAGCCGATAAGTGCCAGCCTTTATATTAACGTTTATGGTACAAATTCCGCGATTGCCATTTGCACGGATCACATCAAGGGCGTGTTCGAGCGTCAGGAAGGGATTATCCGAGTCACCACTGGCCTGATCGCTTCCATTGGTCGCCACCCAGTAGTTTATGGTGTAAGTACCCGAAGAACCGGTATCCGAAGAACAGGCGGGCATGAAAAACAAAAGGAAAACCACGGTTAAAAATTTAAACGTGCAATACGACGGGCGTTGATTGTTCGATGTCATTGGCATCCCCTCACACAACCACCGGTCACGGAGAAAGTCTCAGCTGAGCTGATGCTTACCCGATAGTGACTATGATAAATTTCAGGTTCTAAGAAAGTTCCTCTTGGGTTACTCAACCCAACTAACCAAAATATCATAACAAAGGAAAAATATCCCATGGCTGATAACATAACCAAAAACAAAATCAATTTCAAACGAAAAGAAGTGGTGGGCGCCCAAGCCCACATTTCAGGCCCACGAGTTGCAGCCACAACAATTTATTATTGGATCTTACTTGACCCCCAAAGCCTTTTCCAATACACTCCCCCCGAAAATTGCAACTTCTTATCACCCGCCTCACCGAGCCTGTTTTTTTGATAAGCCACACAGAGTGCCCACATGGCGGGAGACAGCGGCAGAGCGGGTATTGCTTCTTCTGGATCACCCGCCGCCAAAACAGTCCAGAAAATGGGACCAGGTGAAGGTCGGCTACTATGGACGCGATTTTTCCGCTCGTGAGATACAGAATATCCGGGAACTGATAGCCTCCAAGCCACAATGGACGCGCCAGAAGATTGCCTGCCGGCTCTGCCTCAAATACAATTTCTTGTATTGGTTGGATTGGGTCGCAACCGGATCATGTTGTCCATATCCATTCGTTCTTTGCCCATAGGCCTGTTATGTACTTTCTGGAACTATATTTCAGCAATACCCGTGCTAACGGAGACGGCGTCTTCAAAGTGAAAAAACTCGGGGATGACCTCCGGAAATGGACGCTGCTCCCAGCGGGACAGAGACATCGGGAAATTCTGCAACTGGCAGGGCTGACCTGCGCCGGCCTTCCCTTTGTCCCCCGCCTTCCCGGTAATTTGACACGCTTTCGGGGGCGGCATGACAACCCTCTTCGGATGGAATGCATCTTGGCCCGTCACAATCGGTGGGATGGCATCCCCAGTATGCCATCTATTTTCGGGAGTGGTCTTACCATGGATGAAGCTGGCCGGCTTACCCCACTGAACCGTCATTCTTGTGAGCTTCTTCCGTCTGCCGTTCCTGTCGTCAAGGTCAAAATGGGGAACGGCATCAGGCGGTTTTTTTTGTTGGGCTACGGGTCGGCCGCCTGTTTCTGCGAAGGACAGGATGATTTTGACTTCGAGGATCCGTTTCATCGCCTGAGGCGGTTCAAATCGCTCTATGACAACAGCACCCCGATCACAAACCCGATAGCTTTTCTGGAACGACTTCATTATAAGGCGATACTCAAGTCCAGGTATCCGGCCCGGCAGACCATGAATCGTCTGTGCCGACTCCTTACAGAATATCTGTACGTGGATACCAGTCCCTGGCTTGAGAGAGCATGTGATTTCGGCGTGCAATGGGCTCAATTGAAGGCCTGGCAAAAGCGGGCATGCTTGCCGGTGCTCGATGCCGTACGCTATATGGTGGACGTCTTTTCTGTGAGCGGCAAACCACTGGATCAACCGGGCGTCATGTTGCTGGATCGTCCCGATCTTTTCTGCGCCACCGAGATGTTTCCAAAATGGATGACGCTCTTGGATCGGCTCTTGCCTTCTATGCAATGCCTCCTGTCTGTCTCTGAAAAGGCGCGGTCCCAGTGTCCTTCAGATGTTCTGTTGAAGCGCCTCCCTCTGCCTGCGCCCCCGGACAAAGCCCCGGAAAAGAAACCCCCAAGACGAGTCGGCGGCGGCAACGTTCTGCTCATTCAACTCGACGGCAGGCTCCCAAACCTTGCACTCATGAAACTCAGTCAATATTATAAGGGAAGAGGGAAAAAGGTGATTCTGGAGCGACGGAAGAGCAGAATCACCGGGGCGGATGCGGTGTACGCCAGTTGTGTGTTCGCCCAAACGCCTTCCTGGAAACGAACAGTAGACCTGAAGAATTTTTACGGAGACTCTCTGATCCTCGGAGGCTCTGGGGTGGACCTTGAGAAGAAGCTCCCGGCGGAAATAGAAGCCATGCCGGCAGACTATTCACTTTATCCTGAGTTAGGGGATCGTGCGATCGGGTTCCTCACTCGGGGCTGCCCTTTTCGCTGCCTTTTTTGCATTGTCCCAAGGAAAGAAGGGGACGTCCGCCAGGTCAGCGCTCTGGATGAACTCCTTCAAGACAACAGAAAAAAGCTGATACTGTTAGACGACAACATCCTCGCCCATCCTGCTGCCAACGCGTTTCTGGAGGAAATGGTCCACCGAGACCTTCAGGTGAATTTTACGCAGACCCTCGACATCAGCCTGCTGAACCGGGAAACGGCTGCCCTTCTTAGACGTATCCGGTGCACCAACACAAAATTCACCCGCACGGTTTACCACTTCAGCTTGAACGACACGCGACGTCTGGGCTTAGTCGGCAAGAAATATCGGTTGATGAATTTCACTCCGGGCGACAATGTGGAATTCGTCTGCATGTACGGGTACAACACCACCCTGGCCCAGGACGTTGAGCGTTTTCGGTTCCTCCGTTCTCTTCCAGGTGCCTATGTATTTGTTCAACAATACCAACCGATTGAAGGGGGACCTTCCCCCCAGCTTACTCATTATTTTGACGACAACGCAGATGAACTGATTGACGAACTCATCCGCATCGTATTTACTCAGAATATGAAGAGCATGGAAAAATACTACCGGTGGCTGAGCCGCTTTTATGCCGGGACCTTCAAGCGATTACACAAAGGCTTGGTGGACACCATTTTCAGATATAACCATCGCTTTGAAAAAGGCCACTATATAGCGACAATGGCTGGAACCCGGAAGAATGTGAGGCTGCCGTAACATAAACGAAATGCGCACTACTGCTATCATTGTTCGATGAGATTTTTGAATCAAAAGCCGTAGACCTGTGAGCCGGCTATGGACCTTCTCACGGCATCTGCGGCTTTTGGGTTCCTCTTCACTTCCCGGACAAGCGCACAGATATCATCCTCCGAGCCCCTCTCCCATATGGAATGGATAACAGCCACGCCCCATTCATCATCTTTCACATAAAAGCTGCAATTAGCTTTTAGCTATTAGCCGTTAGCTTAAAGATCGTAAACGGTTGCATGGCTTTTCCCCGGATTGGGGATCTCATTTTTTGATGCTGCAGGATTTCACCGTAACTAATGGATATTGTATGCCTAATAGCTAACGGCTAACCGCTTATTGCATCTTTTAGGTTTCACATTGATATGGCGATGTTCCATTAATAAATCCGCCGTCTTTTCGAAGTTTCTCCGTTGTCTTCACCAAATGATGGATACTATGGTAACCCATTCCGGGGCAAGCACAAAACTGCAATGCTGCATTCAATTGACAAATCAACCGGATAAGAATAAACTGCGCCCTGTCCAAATGTAGATTAAAAAGGCAGTCATAATGGAAAAAGCAGCAATTATTCGACTGAGTTTCTTTCTGGGAATACTTATCATCATGGCTCTCTGGGAGATGATGGCCCCAAGGCGAAAACTGACCACCTCCAAAGCAAGTCGGTGGACGTGGAACCTCATCCTGACGTTCATCAATCCCATTATCGCGCGATTGGTTTTTCCCCTGGCAGCCCTGGCTGTGGCGGTGAAGGCGCAGGAAAACGGGTGGGGCCTTCTCAATCTGTATGATCTGCCCTATTGGGTGAAATTTACAGCAGCCATACTTGTTCTGGACATGGTGGTGTATCTGCAGCATCTCATGTTCCATGCCGTCCCTCTGTTTTGGAAACTCCACATGGTTCACCATACGGACCTGGATTACGATGTGACAACCGGACTACGTTTTCATCCCATTGAAATCATCGTATCCATGGTCATCAAGATGACGGCCGTGGCCGCCCTCGGGCCCCCTGCCGGGGCCGTGGTGGCCTTTGAAGTCATCCTTAACGGCATGGCCATGTTTAACCACGGCAACGTGCGTCTGCCCCTGTGGCTTGATCGCATCCTGAGACTCGTGGTGGTTACCCCGGATATGCACCGGGTTCATCACTCCATCTATCCGCGGGAAACCAACAGCAACTTCGGGTTCAATCTGTCCTGGTGGGACCGCCTGTTCGGGACGTACAAGGCTCAGCCCACCGATGGGCACGAAGGCATGACCATCGGGCTCCGGCAGTTTCGGGAAGCCTCGGATCTCACGCTACCCAGGCTTCTCCTCCTGCCGTTTACAGGCAAACAGGGGAAGTATTCCATCAACCAACGGGGGGGCTAATCGCTAACAGCTAATAGCTAATGGCTGATCAGCATCTCCTATTCCACAAGCACCACCGAAAGTCCCTTTGCCAGGTGAAGGACTTTATGGGTGACACTCCCGACGAAAAATTCCGCGATCGCGGAAAGGCCTCGTCGACCCATGACAATCGTGTCATAACCTGTTTTGGCTTCCTCAACAATATCTCTGGCGACGCCTTTTTTTCGGACCTCCATCTTTGTCCGGATAAGATCTTCCTGGAATCCCGCCTGGACCAGAATCTTTTTCGCCTTTTCCATGGCTTCGCCCATCAGTTCCTTCTTTTTTTCCTCCATTCCGCAGAAGTTGACCTGCTCCGACACAAAATAGGGGGTCAGGCTGGGATTGTTCATGTCGCACATGGTTTGAATGTCCGGCAGCACACTGAAAAGCGTTACCCGGTAGTCAAGTCGAAAGGATTTGGCCGTAAATTCCACGGCCCTCATGGCGTTTTCTGAATCGTCAAATGCCAACAGAATATTTTTTTCCACTTTTTCCTCCACTAAAAATGAACGTTAATTTAGGATTACGGACGTCGGAGCCTTGCTCATGGATTCCTCCCTATGTAGCATGAAAAATAACCCTGATAAAGAAGGAATTTTCTTTCTAAAAAGAATTGTCCTTTTAAACCGTGTTTTCTTATGTTATTCAGAGAAGTACATATCCATTCATTTAGATTAAAAAGCCTGAAGGTGTTTTATGTCTGAGGAAAAGAACAGCCCCGTGAATGCTGCTTATAAGGAAAAAGATCTGCTTATAAATGGCTTCAAGCCTTCCAATAACGCTTGCATGCAGGGGACCGAATTCTTTGCAAGCATTTTCTTGAATTCCCCCATAGGCATCTTTATTGTGGAAGATGGAAAATTCCGATTCGTGAATCCGGAATTTCGGCGGATTTCAGGATTCTCGGAAGAAGATCTTCTGGGAGTGAATTCGCTTGAGATTGTCCTGCCCGAGGACAGAGCCCTGGTAAGGGAAAATGCCAGAAAAATGCTTAAAGGAGAACGTTCCTCGCCTTACCATCACCGTGTTGTTGGAAAAGATGGAGAAATCAGGTGGATTGTTGAAGCGGTTGCGCCCATCGATTTTGAGGGGAGAAAAGCGACATTGGGTTTTTTCCTGGATACAACCGAACAGGAACTGGCCAAGGAAGCGATCTATCTGTCGGAAGATAAATTTCAGAAAGCATTTCGCTCCAGCCCCGACTGGTTTGTCATATCGACCATGGAATGTGGAATGTACTTGGACGTGAATGAAGCTTTTTTGCGAACGACCGGATATCGCAGGGAAGATGTCATCGGGCATACCTCCACTGAACTGAACATCTGGGCTGATCCCGAGAAGCGAAACGAAATGCTCCGGATGCTGCGGGAAAAAGGGGTCGTACGCGATATGGAGGCCCGGTTTCGAACAAAATCAGGGAGCATTAGGCACGTTCTATGGTCGGCGGAGATGATCGATTATGAGGGGGAGAAATGTCTTATTGCCATGGCCAAGGACATCACCGGACGCATCAAGGCTGAGGAAGAGCGCCTGAAGCACGAAAAACTGCAGGGGGTCCTGGAAACGGCCGGAGCGGCATGTCATGAACTGAATCAGCCTCTTCAATATATCTATTTGCTTCTGAGTGAGGCCATGGAAGATAGCCCTGAAAGCAGCAGCCTTGCGGAGATGAAAAAACAGCTGGATCGTCTCAGAGGAATTACCAAGAAACTGGAACTGGTTACTATTTACCAGACGAAAGACTATATTAAGGGGGAAAAAATCATAGATATTGACAAGGCTTCGAAAACCGACTGAAGTCCTCTACAAATGAATTCCAACCATCAGATCAAGAAAATTCGCTCACGTATTTCTCAGGCCATGGAAAAGGATCAGCCTGCTTTTTCCAAACGCCTGAACAGAATCCTGACAAAATATACGGGAAGCGACCTCACTGAAAAAGCAGTACAACAGCTTATTATTCTTGAAAAAAATATCGGGGCTTCCGTTTCGGGAAAACAACTCCGTGTGAAGAACCTCCCGAACCTTTCCTATCCGGAAACCCTGCCCATCACTTCCCGAAAAGACGACATCGCTGAAACAATCCGGAACCATCAGGTAGTCATTATCGCCGGAGATACCGGATCCGGCAAAAGTACCCAGATACCTAAAATGTGCCTGGAGGCCGGCAGGGGAATTGAGAGGAAAATCGCCTGCACCCAGCCCAGAAGAATTGCAGCCACGACCATTGCGGGCCGGATTGCGGAAGAATTAGGGGAAGAAATCGGACATTCGGTGGGGTACAAGATACGTTTTAAAGATCGAACCAGCCCCGACGGGTATATCAAAGTCATGACGGACGGCATGTTGTTAGCCGAAACACAGCAGGACCCCGGTCTTCACGCCTATGACACGATCATTGTGGACGAAGCCCACGAAAGAAGCCTCAATATCGATTTCATCCTGGGCATCCTGAAAACGCTCCTGGAAACGAGGCGAGACCTGAGGGTGATTATTACTTCGGCCACTATCGATACGGAAAAATTTTCCGCAGCTTTCGGAGGAGCGCCTGTCATTGAAGTCTCCGGACGTAGATTCCCGGTAACCGTTGAATACCTGCCCGTTGATTCCCGACTTCAGGAAACCGGCGATGTCACCTATGTGGATATGGCGGTCAATGCGGTGGCCAAAGTATGTGGAAGGGGACCTTTCGGGGATATCCTGATCTTCATGCCCACGGAGCAGGATATCCTTGAGACATGCGATCGTCTGGAGGGGAAACAACTGAAGAATGCTACGGTATTACCTCTTTTTTCCAGACTTAGCGGCGCGCAGCAGCGGCGCGTTTTTCAGCCGGTAAGCGGCAGGAAAATCGTCGTTGCAACGAATGTGGCGGAAACGTCTCTCACCATACCGGGAATCAGGTTTGTCATCGATACGGGTCTTGCAAGAATATTGAGGTACATTCCTAAAACCCGGACCACGAGCATCCCCGTAAGTCCCATCTCAAGAAGCAGCGCGGATCAGAGAAAGGGTCGTTGCGGACGACTTGAGAACGGTACCTGCATTCGATTGTATTCTGAGGAAGATTACGACTCCCGTCCTGAATTCACCGAGCCGGAAATCCTTCGTTCGAACTTAGCCGAAGTCATTCTCCGGATGATTTCCCTGAAACTGGGAGATATCGGGACCTTCCCTTTCCTGGACAGCCCCAACCCCAGGAGCATCAAAGACGGTTTTGACCTCCTTGTGGAATTAGGCGCCGTTGTAAGGAGAAATGATACCGTTTTTCTTACAGACAAAGGGCGTCTGATGGCCAGGATGCCTGTGGATCCGAAAATATCCAGAATGATTATCGAGGCAAGGAAAGAGGGTTGCGTTCACGACATTGCGGTCATCGCATCGGCTTTGACGGTTCAGGACCCCAGGGAAAGGCCCATGGAAAAGGCTGCCCATGCCGACCGGATGCACGCCCGTTTTAAAGATGTCGGGTCCGACTTTGTTACCCTGCTCAATCTCTGGAATTCCTACCATCGCTCATGGGAAACCCTGAAAACACAGAACAGGATACGGAAGTTCTGCAGGGAACATTTCCTTTCCTTCCCGCGCATGGCCGAATGGCGCCATATTTACGAGCAGATCTCCCTCATTCTGAAAGAACACGGCATTCCAAACAGCAACAGCAAAACCGAAACATCTCAAGAAAACAGCTATGACGGCATCCATCGATCGGTTTTGAGCGGGTATCTATCCAACATTGCCGTCAAAAAAGAAAAGAATATCTATCTTGCCGCAAGGGGCAGAGAGGCCATGATTTTTCCAGGCTCCACCCTTTTCAACAAAGGCGCTGAATGGATCGTTGCGGCGGAGATGGTGAAGACGTCCAGACTCTTTGCAAGAACGGCGGCGAAAATTGATCCCGGATGGCTGGAAACTGTAGGCGGACGTCTGTGCAAATCGTCCTATTCCAACCCCCATTGGGAGAAGAATCGAGGCGAGGTCCGCGCTTCAGAGCAGGTGACACTCTATGGTCTGGTCATCGTTCCTCAAAGGTCGGTCGCTTACAGCCCCATTAATCCGGGTGAAGCCCACGAAATTTTCATACAAACCGCCCTGGTAGAAGGGGAGATGAAAAAGGAATTTGGATTCCTCACCCACAACAGAACTCTGATCGAAAAAGTTTCCGGGATGGAAGATAAGATAAGACGTCGCGGAATGCTCATGAGCGAGGAAAGTTTNGCCTCATTTTATTCGGAGAGACTGCAGGGAATCAACGATATACGTACCCTGGAATCGGAAATACGTAAAAGGGGAGGGGATGATTTTCTGAAAATGAAAGAACAGGATGTCCTTCTCGCATGTCCTGATGCGGATGAGCTGGCCCTGTATCCGGACGAAACCGCCATCGGTTCCGGAACCTTCAAGTTCGCCTACAAGTTCGCGCCGGGTAAGCCGGACGACGGCATTACCATCAAGGTTCCTTCCTCCCTTGCCGCCCAGGTTTCCCCGGAACATCTGGATTGGATCATACCCGGGCTCTTCCGTGAAAAGGTTACCGCACTGATCAAAGGACTTACCAAGAGTTATAGAAAACAGCTCGTCCCTGTTTCAAACACTGTGGATGTTATTCTCTCTGAAATGCAAAGGACAAACGCACCCCTTGTTTCCGCCCTGGGGACATTTATCTACGAGCGATTCGGCATAGATATTCCNGCCTCGGAATGGCCTGCAGACCAGATCCCCGAACACCTNCATATGCGTGTTTCCCTTACGGATCANAGGGGNCGGGAACTGCGCTCCGGACGAGATCCTTCCATTTTGCGGGAGGGTGTGCAGGAAAATTCCGCGAAGAAACCCAGGCCGGATCTGTGGGAAAAGGCAAAGCTGCAATGGGAAAAATCAGGGATTACTTCCTGGAACTTCGGCGCGTTGCCCGAAAACATTCCCCTTACAGACGACCTGTTTGTGTATCCCGGTCTGGAACCCGTGGGAAAGGGCGCAAATATCAGGCTTTACAGGGACAGGAATGCTGCACTCAAAGAACATGAAAAGGGTGTGAAAGCGCTCTTTCTGATCCATTTCAGAAAAGATCTCAATTTCGTGAAAAAAGTGCTGAAATTTCCTGAAAAACTTTCAAAGGCGGCGGATTATTTCGGCGGCGTGGATACGGTTGAAAAAGCCATCTATGAAAGCCTTACCGATCGCCTTTTTCGCCTGGATCTGAGAAACGAGGATGCCTTTCTCCAGCACGCGGTGACTACCGGTCCCTCTCTTCTTTCGGAAAGCCGGACCCACCTGGAATTAACTGTGAATGTGGTTGAGGCCTATTACCAGACCCGGCAGGCTATTCAGGGGATAGAGGTAGCAAATCGGAACAATTTGCCTGGGATGGATCTCTGCGCAAGGCTCAGAAAAGAGCTTGACGGCCTGGTCCCGGGGGATTTTCTGGAGCGATATGATCCCGATCGACTGGCGCACCTGCCCCGTTATCTGAAGGCAGTGGAAATGAGAGCGGAGAGGGGAAGTTACGACATGGAAAAAGAGCAGAAAAAAGCTGCCGTCATGGCCCCTTTTACGGAAGCGCTCCGGAGGAACATCAAAGCACTTTCCGCCAGAGCCACCGTGGAGAAGCGGGAAGTGCTCGAAGAATTTTTCTGGATGCTGGAGGAATTCAAGGTGTCCCTTTTCGCCCAGGAATTAAAAACGCCTTTTCCGGTATCGGCGAAGCGCCTTGAAAAGAAGCTGCGGGAACTTGAACGGATGATATAAACCCTTCATGCTCTTCATGTCCTTCATGGTGAACTATAGACCGGGTTCAACCTCCGCTTCCATGCAGAACACCGGGGGGAACATTTAATCATGCGAATCGCCATATGCTGACAATGGTCTCATAATCGAATAGAAAACGTCAAGACTAACATTCAAGAAAAGGCATGCAACAAAACCGGATGAGGACCAGTGATTCGGTTTGCGATCGGGCTGCGGTTGAATTGGGGATGTCTTTGTTGGATGTGTCGAGAAAACTGGACCTGACATCCAGCAATTTAGGGTATTGACAAAGAAGTTTTTGAATTTGTTTATACAAGATAACTATACCGTTGGGGAAATCATGCCAAAAATCATGATCGTTGAAGATAATCTGGTTGCTGCGATGGAACTGGAGGAACTGCTGACTGCCAGAGGCTACGAAGTGCCGGGTACAGCCCTCTCAGGGTCTGAAGCCGTGGCCATGGCAGAAACCCTCCTGCCGGATCTGATTTTGATGGACATCCAACTGCCCGGAGAAATGGACGG
>BS_KBA_SWE02_21mDRAFT_10000951_pt1 | contig 10935 bp, 9 predicted proteins | sample BalSeasSWE02_21m_FD_9196 | JGI IMG/M metagenome (IMG submission 9196)
CCTTGAGCATCACTGGCATAAATGGCCACCGAATAAGTGCCTTCTCGGTCAAATCCTGGATAATTGGCTTGCCAATGACTTAAATCCGCCGCGGTCGTGCTTAACTCAAACGTCGGTAAATGGGTGATGGTGGTAGCCGCTGCGGCCGGTCTTAGGTCCGTTACGGACCGCACGGTGCCCCAAACTCTAGCTACTGCCACGGTTTCGTCAACACTGGCCTCAATGGTGACGGCGGCATTGAGTTGCTCAAAGGTTTGCGGCGGGGAGACCGAAATTATCTTGGGGGCGGGTTTACTGTTGGTCAAGGTGCCATTACCAATCAACATTGTTGGCGGTTGGTTGATCACGGTAAGGTCTGCTGGCTCATTCCCTATTCATTCCCTATGCCATTGCCATCGGCCTCCAATTGTGGAGTTTGTCTTGGAGTCTGAGCGGAGTAGTTTTGTTGCAAATAGTCAACCATATTCTTAGTTTCAGTAAACGCGGTGGCGACATCTAGTCCTTGAAAAATGCTATCCCAAAACCAGTAGGAAAAGGATAAGGCACCGTCTCCAAGAAAATACGCACTTTCTTCGGCTGCGCTACTGGTGATGACTAATCGACGGCTACCGGCGGGTGGAATCAAATGTGGTAAGAAACTACCGGAGGCACAGGCATCATAAATAATTTTAAGGGTTCTTCCAGCTTTTGCCGTTTGCCAGGTGTTTAACCAGCCATTTAATTCGGTCGCGTCCAAGTTATTAACATTTAAAGAAAAAGTCGACGCGCCCCCATGGTCAGTTAAATATAAGGTGAGATGGTCCGCGTCATTGGCCCATTCCGTAATGGCCCACTGTAAATTCTCCTTAGTTGGTACCGCGTCCACCTCTGTCGTGTCAGGATTACCGTCAAGATCAAGGTCCGTTTTGGCATTGAGATAATAGAGCGTATTTCTAGTAAATCCTTGATAAACCAAAGCATTGTAAGCATAGTTGGAGACCATTTGAGTGGCATTCCATAAGTTGTCCGACGCGTTACTACCACCGGCTACCACGATAGCTTTACCGACATCAAATAGTTTGCGGTTAAACACTTGGATGCGGTTATTGATGGGGTCTGCTGTATACAGACGGTCGCCCTCGGGACTGACGGTGATGCCGCCTAGATTCCCGAGTTGACCTGGATTATGCCCCCATTCTCCCCATTGAGTGATGAATTGGCCGGCGGCGGTAAATTTGCGCAAGTGAAAACTATCGTCAAGCAGGTAAATATTACCTTCTAGGTCGGTACTAACCATGCCTGGACAAACTTTTTTATCGTCTGCTTTCAGCACGTTATCGGTGACCAATTGGCCATCGGTAGTGAATTGTTTAAATTGGCAGTATTGTGGGTCGTCGGCAACATAAGTGACATAAACCTGATTACGGTTATTCACCGTGATGCCAAGCGGCACGGTCCAGTCATTACCAACTTCAGTTGACAGCATGGACAAGAGCGATTCTTCGCTAGTTTTTTCGCCTTCAAAGGTAGCGAGCCAGTCACCGTCAGAAGTGAACTTTTTAATGCCACCTTTACCTGAATCAACTACGTAAACATTATCTTCCTGGTCAGTGGCTATCATCGTCATGATCCAAAAACTGTCTTCACTGTAGGAGCAGGTCAAATTTTGCCAGGATGACAAAATATCTCCCAGTGGCACCGTTGTCGTTAATGAGGCAAAGGCCAATAAATCTCGTAGCGAGCAATCGACTTGTCCCCATTGTTTAATAAATTCTCCTTGGTCGGTAAACTTTTGAATGCGTAGATTTCCACCATCCACGACATAGACCTGGTTTTTGGTGTCGACGGCAATGCCGAATGGGAGAAAAAATTCTCCCGGGGCATTACCCAATTTCCCCCATTGCTTCAAGAACTTGCCGTCGGCGGTAAATTTTGACACTCGATGGTTAAATGAGTCCGTGATGTAAAGATTACCTTGCTGATCTCTGGCAATCCCCATCGGACTGTGCAATTGCTCCGGTTGACTGCCATAACTGCTCCATTCACTAGATAAGCGACCGTTTTTTTTGGGAGAAAGAGGCCCCCACATACAGATTATCTTGAGAGTCTATCGCTACGGTTTTCGGGTTAAATAGGTATAAGGACAGGTCCTCATAGTGTTCTTGAAATAAAAAACTTTGTAATGGCGTGCGAAAGGCAGTCCCAGTATCGGTGGTGGTAAAGACTTTGATCGTTTTCAACAAAACTATCAGAGGCAAGTGGCTAATCACGGTTTGCCAAATTGACGGTATGGGTGGATTGAATAACTTCAGCAGTTGACCATCGCTGGTAAATTTTTGCAAAGTAAGGTTAGTCGTATCAGTGATATAGACATTATCTTGACTATCCACGGTGATGTCATTGGGACTAAATTTACCTAAATTGCCATCAGGAGCGGCCCAAGAGGTCACTAATTGGCCGCTTAAGGTATATTTTTCTATGGTGCTATTGACACTGTCTGCCAGATAGAGATAATTCTGGCTAATCGCCATGGTTCTATAAAGCGACCCTTTTACCGGCCATTCATTCAGTAATTTACCGGTGGGGCTGAATTGTTTCAGGGTGTCAAAAGAATTGAGATAAATATTATCTTGGTGGTCGAGGGCAATACTAGCCAACCCTTGTGACCAACTCGGATCGGTTAACCAGTTTTTAGGGGTGAGGTCTTGACCAGAAGCACTAAATTTGCACACGGCAGTTACTTTAGTTCGTGGATACAGTATTTCGCTGAAATCCAGCCGATCGAAATATACCACATAGACATTGCCTTGACTATCGCCGGCAATATCTCGGATTTCCCATATTCCTCCTTTGGGTAGGCAATCGGGGGGCGTGGTGCCAAACTCACTAATAAAATGACCGTATAAGTCAAATTTTTTGATGCTATAGCCCAGCGTATTAGTATCGATGTCTCGGTTAGTGTTAAAATGAGCGACATACAGATAACCTTGCTGAGTAATCGCCAGCTCTTCAACGTTTTGGAAATACCAAGGTTGTTTCAACAAGGGCCAAATACGTTCAAAGCGATAAATTTCTTCCTGACTGGTATCAGCCAGGGCGGGGAGGCTTGGGCAAAGTAGCCACCAGCAGTAGCAAAGTAGAGTAAGTAGTTTATGTAGTTTGTTAAGCATATTGTGTTCTCCGTAATAGACCGTTTTGATAAGTTTCCTCTGGTTTTAAGGACCAGGCGAGGTTTGGCACCAATTCCACTTCGATTTATTTCATTTTATCCTTGACCCAGTTTTTACCTTAAGTTATCATGGAGTCATTATTTTTATACTATAAATAAGTTATTCCTAAAAAAATGGGATTGGTGTTTCTATAGACTATAGAGATTTGAGACGCTAATAATGTTAGGCCATATTTTATAACTAATTGATAAATTACTTATTTTATATTTTTGAACGCTATTTACCTTGATTTGTAGGGTGCGTCCTACGCACCATTTGCAGTACGGTATGATTTGCCGAATGGTGCGTGGGCCTACCCTACCTTCACTTTACCTGAAAGAGAACATGATGACAACAACTATTTTAAACGGTTTAACTGGAATAATCATTTTTCTACTCTATTCTACCGGTTATCCTGCTGACTGTACTACCAATGGCAATAATTGGCCTGCTACTCGTTCATCGGCGGTGCCGTCCGCACGTTTTATTTTGGCCATGGGGGCGAATACGGGCAAATTGAAATACTCCGAAAAAGATGCCTCAGATTTTGCCGAGGCGTTACAAGCGCGTTTATCGGAACCAGTATATGTGTGCAAAATCTTGAAAGTTTATCCATACGAGTTTGCTAATGCCTTAAAACAGTTGGCTAACTTAGCACAGCCGCAAGATGAGGTTTTCATCTATTTTTCCGGCCATGGCCGACAGCAACGAGATAATAGTAAAGATGAAACTGACTGTTATGATGAAGTCTTGGTCACTGCTTATTCTCATGACCCTAATACGGAGAATATTAAAGACGACAAATTGGTAAAATTAATCACGGGCATTAAAGCTGAACGTATAACAACGGTTATCGATACTTGTTTTGCCAGTGGCATGTTGCGAGCCAAAGGGTGTGGTCGGTTGAAATCAAAATATGATAGCCAATACCGTGAGGTCTTCGACCCTGCGCTACCGCTTTGTCAAAACGAAAGTTTTCAATCACTACCGGGATTACCTGGAATCTTGTATGCCGCAGCTCAAGAAGGAGAAGATGCGTTTGAAATTAAGGGCGAAGGTGGATTATTTACGCAAAAGTTTTTAGCTTATTTAAAATTGCAACCGAATACTTTAAAGTTGGAAACCGCTTTGGCGAAAGCCTTCGCGGAAACCGTGAACGAATTGGCTAGTCAAGATTATGAAAAATGCCCTCAACATCCACAACAATGGCAGAATGGTAGTGAAGTGAAGGTGGAAAAAAGTGAGAGCCAAACCGGAGCAGGAACACCATGACTGATGATAATTGCCCTAAAAAATCACCAACCAAGAACATGATCGATGCTCAAGATCAAGCTGCACTTGAAGATATGCGGAATAAAGGGCATCAGGGCTTGGAGTTTCTGTATAAACGCTATGCCTTGGATTTGACTAAGCGAATTATGACGCGATATAAAATTCATGATAAATCAATCGCTAATGCGATTAAGGATGATGCGTTTTGCTATTTTTACGTTAATATCAATAAGTTTCGGAAAAAATGTAGCGTTTATACCTGGTTGTGTCTGTTGGCGCATTATGAATTTTTAAAACATTACGCTGAAGAAGAATCATCGCGGTCGGAGGAACCGTCTGAAGAACCGTACATCATCTATAATCTGAACAAAGAATTGTGTTATGAAAGATGTTATCAGCGGTTACTTCAAGAGATTACCCGCTTATCTAAATCCAAAAAAGAATACTGGCTTTCTGTACTCTGGAAAGGGTTAGGGTTTTCAACCAAAGAAATTGCGGAAAAAATAGGTAGGACTCATGGTGCCACCAGAGTTTTTACCAGTGGTTATGAAAAATGTTGGGATGCCCTAACAAAAATAGCGTCTGGGACCTCTATAGAGACAGTAGCGAATGAACAAAATAAAAATTTAGACGCTATGCAGAAGTTTCTCAATGAGTGTGGACAAAAGTTGGAAATTTATGACTCTCTTAGAAACTGTTTCGATGATTGTAAACAATTAGAGGAAGACGATTATGAAAGATAACTCTCATCAATCTAGTAGTGAAACGACCGCGGTCTCGGGGTTGACTTCAGATGAGGCAGTGTGGTTAGCCGTGTTAGCCGGTCAAACGATTCCCCAAGGGGCGAATCCTGAACTGGTGTTAAAAGCCCGGGCTTGCCGGACGGTGCTACGGAGTCAATCGGAAGGGATCGCCAACGTGACTGCGGATAGAGCGGGATTGACCAAAATTAAGGCACGATTGCGGGCCGAAGGTCATTTAAAAGCGAGGACTCTTCAGAACCAGGTGGTGCCTCCCCCGCCGCGGCCGAAAGAGGCAAAGGTGAAAGCAACCACCTTAACCTGGTCATGGCAAACTGTGCCGTTAGCTTTAGTCACGGTGTGCTTAGTAGCCGTGGTGACGCTGAGGTCAATGTGGTCACCATCAGACTCAAAAACACCGTCTTCGGTTTCTAGCCCCGAAGATGGAAACATTGAGCCCAAATCCGACAGTGCGATTGAGTTGTCAATTTATGACCCCAACCCGCTTCAACGAATCACCGAGTTGAAGCAACAATTGGCAGAATTAGGCATTAAATCAACCACTGCAATGGAGAAAACCGGGCCGAATTTATATATTCCTCCTAATGCTGAGAAGGCGTTGTCCTCACCGGCGGCTCGAGAAAAATATCGGGACTGGTTGAAGCAGAATAAGATTTATCCCGTCCCAGGACGGGCCTTAAAGTTAACCGTTTTGCAGTTAACGGTCGCTGGTCCAGTGATTACCATTCCTCGTTTCAATCCGCTACCATTACAGGAAGTTGAAGAGATCAAGCAATCTTTTGAGTCGCTAGTGAAGCAAGTAGAAGTTTTGCCACAAGCTAATGGTAGCATTTGGGTAGAGGTTCATTTGCCGGCGACTCAACCTTTTAGCCAAGAGTTACTACAACAATTGGATGAGGACAATGTGGAGATAGATGATCTCAATAAACTGACTAATCGGTCAATACGGTTTGTGGTATCGGTACCATAGTTTCGATTTGACAACTCGATAGATTTTAGATTTGACAACTTTCAAAAAGTTGTCAAATCTGGGTTTCGATTTGACAACTTTCAAAAAGTTGTCAAATCTGGGTTTCGATTTGACAACTTTCAAAAAGTTGTCAAATCTCGATAGATTTTAGATTTGACAACTTTCAAAAAGTTGTCAAATCTGGGTTTCGATTTGACAACTTTCAAAAAGTTGTCAAATCTGGGTTTCGATTTGACAACTTTCAAAAAGTTGTCAAATCTGAAGTTTAAAAAAGTTGTCAAATCTGCCGGAGGTTAAATGAAACTATGGTTTGAGATTAGTTTCGGTATATTAATTGTTCTAACGAGTAGTTGTCAACCGCACACTTTAAATTCAGTAAATTCAGCCACTACCGTCCAAATCGATTCTTCGCCACCAACCACTGAGCCCGTTTCCCTTTCAGCAGGATTGCACGGTAAGCAATTGGAACAGGCGCAACGTTATGAGGAGGCGTTAACTTGGACTCGGCGGGCTATTTTTAAAGCGCAAGAATATCAAGAATTGACCCTGTTGTTAAGTTGGCAATGGCAATTAGGACGAATTTTGACCGCCCAAGGTCAGCGCGGAGCCGCCATTGAGGCTTATCGAGAGGTCGTGAAATGGCTAGTTCCTTGTTCAAAAAGAGAGAATCCGAAATCGTTTCAGTGGGATTTGACTAATGTTAAGTATGAGCAATTACGTCCCATTTTTTTAGAGTTAGCGGATTTATTGTTACAACAAGCAGCGGTGGTGCCTTCGACGACAGCAGCACAAAAGTATTTAAGTGAAACGCGGGAGGTGATTGAACAATTAAAAGTGGCGGCCTTGGAGGTATATTTTAAGGATGAATGTATCACGGCATATCAACAGCAATCCTCGCCAACCGTTGATAAAGTAGGGGCGGGGGCTGGAGTCGTGGTGATTTATCCGATTATTTTACCTCAGCGTCTCGAATTATTGCTCAATTTTCCAGATGATTCCCCAGGTCATTGGCGGTTGGAGCGGGTGACAGTCGCCGTGACGGCGGCGAATTTCACGCAGGTGAGCGAAAAGTTTCGAAACGAGTTGGAAAAAGGCTATTCTACTTCAGCTACCGGCGAGTATTTAAAGGAGGCTGAACAATTATATAAATGGTTGATTCGGCCTATAGAAACTTTATTGAAACAACATCAGATTAAGACTTTAGTTTGGGTCCCAGAAGGCGTTTTACATAATGTGGCGTTAGCGGCGTTGTGGGATGGTACACAATTTTTGGTTGAAAAATATGCGCTGGCCATTACGCCTAGTTTAAATTCAACGGTTTCTACGACTCCTTCCTTAGAATCTCGAATCTTGTTAGCCGGGTTATCGGAAGAGAGACATGATTATCCGGAATTGGTTTATGTCAAGGCGGAAATTGACCAAATTCAGCAATTGATTAATTCCATGGCGGCACCGCCTGAAACTGAAATTTTGTTAAATGATCAATTTAAAGTTAAGCAATTAAATCAATCGCTTAAATCGAATAATAACCATACTGAATTTCGGATAGTCCATCTGGCTACTCATGCTCAGTTTGATTCCACAGCGTCTTCTCGTTTTGCGCTGGTTACTTACGATCAGGAAGTGGTACCACTGCCAGAGAAAAATAAATCAGGCGACCAGGATTCACCGTTAACTTTTTTATTTCAACCTTGGCAACGACAACTGCCGATTGAATTATTGACATTAAGTGCTTGTGAAACGGCCCGAGATGACAAAGGCTGGAATGGATTAGGGTGGTCAGGGATAGCGGTCTTGACCGGTGCCCAGAGTGCTTTGGCGACTTTGTGGAAAGCACATGATTTGACTACTTTTTACTTAGTCAAGCAATTTTATCGCAACTATTTAGTCGCAGGTTTGCCTAAAGCTGAAGCATTGCAACAGGCACAACGGAACTTAATTGCTGGTCGTCAACGGCGGTATCAACATCCTGTTTATTGGGCCCATCTGGTCTTGATTGGAAAATGGTGGTAAGCAACCCCCCACTCACCTCACCATCATTATAGTAAAATTCATATAAAATTGTACGTACCCTCTGGAGCGCAATAAGAATTATTGCGCCTGGCGGCACGTAGAGGCGCAATAATTCTTATTGCGCTCCAGAGGGAATAGTACAGGTTCAAAGGGATTTTACTATAACTCGCCTTACGCATCACCACCCCTAGCTCCTCCTGGCTACGGCGGGGAATCTTCCCGGCGATTCCAGTGGTGCTTACTCCCCTCCTTACCAAGGAGGGGTAGGGGGTGGTTGAGTTAACCGTGCGTAAGGTGAGCTATTAATGACTAAGCGATCCTTCGGCACCAATACCCGTTTGGCAACGTACTTCTTGCGCGTCATATGCCTCTTTATCTTGTTTCGCACGTTCACTCTTATCAGTAATAGAGAAAAACCAAATAGCGATAAAAGAAGCGGCCATGGAAAATAAGGCAGGAAACTTATATTGGAAAGGTGCTGTGCCTTTAGCCCAACCCATCGTATCTTCTAATACCATCGGGCCAATGGCAACTAGAATAAGGGCAGTGAATAAGCCAATAAAGCCGCCAATAAACGCACCACGGGTGGTCAAGCCAGACCAGAAAATCGATAAAAATAGCACTGGAAAATTAGCACTGGCAGCAATGGTAAAGGCTAAATAGACCATGAAGGCAACGTTTTGTCTTTCAAATTGGATGCCCAAAATAATGGCGATAATACCAAGGGCTATGGTAGCATACTTGGAAATGCGAATTTCCTGAGCCTCCGACGCTTTACCTTCTTTTAGCACATTAGCATACANGTCATGAGAGACCGCAGAGGCACCGGCTAAGGTTAAACCAGAGACGACGGCCAAAATGGTAGCAAAGGCGACGGCGGAAATAAATCCTAAGAAGATATTGCCTCCCACGGCGTGAGCAAGGTGAATGGAGGGCATGTTGTTACCTCCCAGCAAATTCAATCCCCCTCTAGCCATATCTAGGTATTGCGGATTGGTGGAGACTAAGACGATAGCACCAAACCCAATAATAAAGGTTAGAATGTAGAAATAACCAATAAAACCGGTGGCGTAAAAGACCGATTTTCTGGCTGCTTTGGCATCGGCTACGGTGAAGAAACGCATTAAAATATGCGGTAAGCCAGCGGTGCCAAACATCAATCCTAAACCCAATGAGATAGCCGAAATCGGGTCACTCACTAACACTCCAGGTGACATGATTTTTTCTTTTTCGGGGTGAAGTTCAACCGCTTTTCTGAAGAGTCCTTCCAGACTAAAATCTACATGCCACAGTACCATAATTGCCATGAAAGTGGCTCCTGTGAGGAGAAGTCCGGCTTTAATAATTTGTACCCAAGTAGTGGCTAACATTCCACCAAAGGTGACATACAGCACCATCAAGAATCCCACGATTACCACCGCCACCCAATATTCCAAACCAAACAACAATTTAATCAATTGGCCGGCACCAACCATTTGTGCAATCAGGTAAAAAATGACAGTCACTAGGGCACCACAAGCCGCCATGGTACGAATGGGTTTTTGTGATAAGCGGTAAGTAACGACATCGGCAAAGGTATATTTGCCCAAATTGCGCAGTTGCTCCGCTACCAAGAAGAGAATAATTGGCCATCCTACCAGCCAACCGATGGAGAAGATTAAACCATCATAGCCTTTGAAATACACCATGGAGGAAATTCCCAAAAAGGAAGCGGCTGACATATAGTCACCGGCAATGGCTAACCCGTTTTGAAAGCCCGTGATACCGCCACCTGCGGCGTAAAAATCTTTAGCCGTTTTGGTGCGTTGAGCGGCCCAGTAGGTAATTCCCAAAGTGGCACTCACAAATAAGAGAAACATGATGATCGCGGGGACGTTCAAAGGCTGTGTTTGTACGTCAGCCCCACCCAGGTCGCCGGCGGCAAAAACGCTGGCCGTCGCGAATAAGCTAGTGAGCAAAATACTTGATAGTGTCAATTTCGACATTATTTAACCTCCTGTTTAATTTGCTTGGTCAATTCATCAAAAGTGGTATTGGCACGCCAGACATAAATTCCCGTCAACATAAAAGAGCTGAGAATAACCAAAACGCCAATCGGGATGCCAATGGTGGTGACCGAGCCTTCGCTTATGGGCATCCCTAAAAGTTCTCGGTCAAACGCAATGACCAGAATAAAGCCATAATAGATGATACACACTAAAATGGATAAGATCCAGGCAAAACTACTTCTCTTCGAAATAAGTTCATGATACTTCGGATTATTTTTAACCTTATTAACCAGGTCCTGTTGCATAAAATACTCCTATGGGTTGGTATAAATTTGGTTGATTATTCACCTTACGCACGGTTAACTCAACCACCCCCAACCCCTCCTTAACAAGGAGGGGAGGATGTGCCAACTGAGTTGGCATGGTGTACTCCCCTCCTTCCTTAACAAGGAGGGGCTGGGGGTGGTTATGCGTAAGGTGAGTGATTATATAGCATATTTCTCAATGGTTAGGTTCTACGCCCAACCACCTCCAGCCCTTCCTTGGTAAGGTGGGGCTAGGAAGTTTAAGGCTGGAAGTAAGGGATAACATCCCTCGAAGGGGTGTTATCCCTAGCTTTCTGCATAATCTTGCTTTTTTGAAGTTAAGCAATGACTTTTCAATCATATATCAATTTTTATTCATACATCAATAGATATTTCTAAAATATTTTTATATGCTATAAAATAAATACTGAGAAAAAC
>BS_KBA_SWE02_21mDRAFT_10000952_pt1 | contig 10930 bp, 7 predicted proteins | sample BalSeasSWE02_21m_FD_9196 | JGI IMG/M metagenome (IMG submission 9196)
AACCACAACAGAACGTTTCGAATGGAAGATGGTTACGTCATGGCCACGTGACTTTCCCGGCCTGGGTACCGGCGCCAGCCGCCTGGCCGAATCCATCAACAAACTCAGCAATGGACGTCTGACAGTCAAGGTATACGGGAGTAGCGAACTGGTCCCGGCTTTCGAGGTTTTTGATGCTGTACAGCAAGGCACAGCAGAAATGGGCCACAGCGCTACCTATTATTGGAAAGGCAANGCGCCGGCAGCGCAATTCTTCTCAGGNCTGCCTTTTGGCATGACTGCACAGGAATTTAATAGCTGGATNTATTATGGAGGCGGACTNGAGTTGTGGCAGGAGGTGTACGCACCCCACGGCCTCGTCCCTTTCCTTGCAGGCAGNTCGGGCCCCCAGATGGGCGGTTGGTTTAACCGTGAAATCAACTCTCTTGCCGACCTGGACGGTCTCAAAATGCGTATCCCCGGTCCCGGGGGTGAGATCCTGAAACGGGCTGGCGGTACACCCACCAATATCCCCGGCGCTGAGCTGTTCACGGCATTACAAACAGGCACCATTGATGCAGCCGAATGGGTTGGCCCGTATAACGACCTCGCGTTTGGCTTGTTCAGAGCCGCAAAGTACTACTATTACCCAGGCTGGCAGGAACCCGGCTCTGGCTTGGAATGCATGATTAACCGGTCAGCCTGGGACTCATTACCTGAAGACCTGCAGNCTATCGTAAAGGTAGCCTGCCAGGCCGCCGTCATGGAATGCNTGTCNGACTTTACCTACAACAATGGTCTGGCCTTAAGGGCNTTGATTGATGAACANGGTGTNAAGCTGCGCCGGTTTCCNGATGAAGTNCTCATCCAGTTGAGTGCTATCACCGATGAATATATGCGTGAATTGGCCACTGAGTCTGAATTGATGGGGCGCATTTATGCCTCATTTCAGGCCTNCAACNACATTGTCAGACCCTGGACAGAGATATCGGANCACGCCCTTTTAAATCTTCGCCCGGAGTTATAACCCGGCGCTNTAAATAAAGTGTCTCGATTGGTATATGTCTTATCAGCCAGCGTAAAGCATAGCGGGTAACCAGGTCGCCAACTTTGGCCACAAGGTCAACAGGCCCAGCATCACCAGCTGAATGGCGATGAAGGGGATCACGCCTTTATAGATCGAAATAGTCGAGATCTCAGGTGGTGCCACACCACGCAGATAGAACAAAGCAAAACCAAAGGGAGGTGTCAGAAAGGATGTCTGCAAGTTAATTGCGATCATGACACCCAGCCAGATTGGGTCGATATCCATGGCCAGCAATACCGGTCCGACAATGGGAATGACCACGTAGGTTATTTCGATAAAATCCAGGATAAATCCCAATAGGAATAACACCAGCATAACCACCAGCAGAGCCCCGGTCTGTCCGCCAGGCAAATTGGTCAGTAAGGACTGAACGTATTCATCTCCGCCATAGCCCCTGAACACCAGGCTGAATAGCGATGCGCCGATTAAGATCATAAAAACCATCGCGCTGACGCTGGCCGACTGATACACAACTGCACGCAGGGTCGCAACCGACAATTGTTTTTGCTTCAGGGCCAGCAACATGGCGCCGGTCGCACCGACAGCCGCTGCTTCAGTGGGAGTTGCCAGACCCAACAGGATGGAACCAAGTACTGCGACGATTAACAACAAGGGTCCGGCCAGCAGGTTTAAAAGCGTGAACAACGATACATCTTCATCCGGTTCCTGCCCGACTGCCGGCATCATTGACGGTTTGATAAATGCCAGAACCGTCAGATACAACATGTATAGAACCACCAATACCAAACCCGGCAACAGCGCACCGGCGAATAGCTCGCCTACTGATATTGTCTCCGGGCTAAATATACCGCTGTGCAGTTGCGCCTGTTGATAGGCATTGGACAGCACGTCCGCGAGCAGTATCAAAACGATGGATGGCGGAATAATCTGGCCGAGCGTCCCCGCTGCGCAAATGGTGCCAGTGGCAATAGATGGTGCATAATTATTTCGCAGCATGGTCGGCAAGGAAATCAAGCCCATAGTGACCACCGTCGCACCGACAATACCGGTGCTCGCGGCCATCAAGGCACCCACCAGCATCACCGCAAGACCCAGCCCTCCGGGAATCCTGCGCATCAATTGTGCCAATGCCTGCAACAATTGATCAGCAAGTTTTGAACGTTCCAGCATGACCCCCATGAAAACGAAAACCGGCACCGCTATCAATGTTTCATTACTCATGATGCCGAATATTCGACTGGGAAACGCGCTCAGGAAAGCCGGATCAAAAATACCGGTCATAATGCCAATCAGGGCAAAAATCAGGGCCACACCTGCCAGCGTAAATGCCACGGGAAACCCGGCCAACAAAGCAAGACCTACGGCAAGAAACAGACCCATAGACATCAGACCGGACATATCAGAGATTCCTCATACACGGTTCGAGGACAGACTGACCTGACTTTATTTGAGGTATTGCAATAACTTATGTTTTTATGCCTGTAAAAAGCACTATTTCCACCCATGGCCTGCCAGTCACATCGCAGCACCTGATTTTTATGCACAGTTAACAACGCCGAATCAAGAAACATGGGTTTAATGCATTTGTTGATATAAAACTATTAAAGACACATTCTATCTCACTGTTTTTTATTATATTTAATCATTTGAGATCCGAAGTCCGGATTCGGGCAATCTTAGCATGCTCCGGAACAGGCATACCGCATTTGATTTTACTCACAGAGTTATCCACAGGCAGGTTGCTTGCAATGCACCGCCGTGCCAATGTGCCAAGGCTCAACGACTGTTGCTGCAAAGACATGGATAATAAATCGCCCTTAACTGGTTCCAGTCGTTTTCAGCGCTGGTTCAAACGTTTACAATAGCTCGCTTTCGTGTTGCCTTTATGGCAACCGGTCACGGGACGCATTTCTTGAAAGAACACATTGAAGAACTATTGATTCAGGCTCTTTTGCACCTGGTACGTGAGGGGGTACTAACTGCTGACTCCGAAATCAACCCCCAACTGGAACGCACCCGTTCTCCTGAGCATGGCGAATTTGCATCCAATGTCGCCATGGTGCTTGCCAAGCGTGCAGGGTTGCCGCCGCAGGAACTGGCGCAACTAATTATCGACAAGCTGCCGCGTTCACGCCAACTGAACCATGCAGAAATCGCCGGGCCCGGGTTCATTAATTTCTTTATGAATCATGTTGCGTTGACCACCGTCGTCAAAGACATCATGTATCAGGGTGACAGCTACGGACACGTACCGGTTGATCCCAAGCACAGTGTCACCGTCGAGTTTGTTTCTGCCAATCCAACCGGACCATTGCACGTCGGCCATGGTCGCGGCGCGGCTTATGGGGCTAGCCTGGCCAGCATCCTGCAGGCCTCAGGTTATCGGGTGCAACGTGAGTATTATGTCAATGACAACGGCCGGCAAATGGATATCCTGGCCGTCAGTGTCTGGTTACGATATCTGGAGTTGTGTGGCGAGCAACTGCGTTTCCCGGAAAATGGCTACCGTGGTGATTACATCTACGATATTGCCCGCGAGGTGCGCAAAGAAGTCGGGGATAAATGGCGATTTAAGGGGCGTGAAGCTCTCGACGGCCTGGCTCCTGACGAAGCGCATGGNGGCAGNCNCGAAAAGCATATCGATGCTGTTATCGACCGNGCCAGGGAATTACTGGGTCCGGCTGGATACCCGGTGTTTTTTGAGACATCAGTTGACAGCATTCTCACTGATATACAATTGGACCTGTCAGAGTTCGGGGTTAATTTTGACCACTGGTTTTCCGAAAAAGAGCTTGAAGACAGTGCTGCCATCGAGCGTGCCATCACACGGCTTGAAGAAAACGGTCACCTGTACAAAAAGGACGGTGCGACCTGGTTCCGCGCATCCGCGCTCGGTGATGAAAAAGACCGTGTCATTATTCGTGAAAATGGACGGACAACTTACTTTGCATCCGATATCGCTTATTTTTTGAACAAAATGGAACGTGGTTTTGAAAAAGCCCTGTATATTTTTGGTGCTGATCATCACGGTTACATTGCCCGTTTGAGGGCGGCCGCCCTGGGACTGGGTGAAGACCCCGAGCGGCTGGAAATATTGTTGGTTCAGTTTGCTGTGCTTTTCCGCGAAGGCAAAAAAGTCTCAATGTCCACCCGCTCCGGCCAATTCATAACCCTGCGGGAATTACGTGAGGAAGTCGGCAGCGATGCAGCCCGGTTCTTTTACGTGATGCGCTCGCATGAACAGCATCTGGATTTTGATCTTGACCTGGCCAAATCCAAGACCAATGAAAACCCGGTGTACTACATCCAATATGCACATGCGCGTATTTGCAGTGTATTCCGAAATCTCGAACAAATGGATGAAACACACAACCAGGCGATCGGGGAGGCCGCGCTAAACCTGTTGACCGAGCCTAATGAGATCAGGTTATTGCGTGCCCTGAGCCAGTATCCTGAAATTATTGAATCTTCCGCTCGTTTGCGTGCTCCACACCTGCTTGCTCACTATCTGCAAGCACTGGCGACTGAGTTCCACGCCTATTACAACTCGGAGCAGTTTCTTGTTGATGATGAAAACATCAGGAATGTACGATTGAACCTGATTCTCGCTGCGCGTATTGTCTTGGCCAATGGATTGACGCTGCTCGGAATCTCCGCACCGGAATCCATGTAATATGCCAGTCATACGCAAGTCAAGCAGTAACCGTCGCGGGTCAAAAAGAAAAGGCTCTGGTGGTATTCCGGCATGGTTCTGGCTATTGGGAGGCATTCTGATCGGGCTGGGTGCCGCGGTCTTTTTGATGGCAAAAGGATATCTGCCGGAAATTAAGCAGCATTTGCCTACTCTCGGCAGCAAATCACCGGCACCCACTGAACCTGCACTGGTTGAAGAAAAAGTTGCCGAGCCCAAAAANCCCCGTTATGACTTTTTTACGGTGCTGCCGGAAATGGAAGTCGTTGTGCCTGAGCAGGAATTACGCAACAGCGCCAACAAACCCGAGCCGGTAGACAATCCGACCAGCGTCAAGACCCAGGACAAATATATTCTGCAGGCAGGTTCATTCCGTGATGCAACAGATGCCGAGCAGCTGAAAGCGCAACTCGCGATGCTGGGTTCGATGGCAACCGTACAGATGGTTACGGTCAATGGTCAAACCTGGCACCGGGTGCGATTGGGACCATTCCAGGGCGCTCGTCAGGCTGACGAAATGCGCCGCATGTTATCAGACAACCATATCGATACACTGGTGATGAAGGCCAACCCCTGATAAGCGCCAGGTAATCAGCCCGCGTACAGGTCAGGCTTATTGCCAACGGCGGCAGTTTTCGGTTTGCCTGCCCGGGCCTGCCAATGGCTGAAAGATAGCCACAATGTTTCACCCTGCCAAGTACCGCTAACCATGTCGGCAAAACCGCTTGCATCAAGTTCTGCAATGGCCTCCTGCAATGCCGTATCGCCACAGTTTGCGCCGAAGTCACGCATGCTNCCGCGTTGGCCTTGCGGTGCGAAATTCCTGATCCATTGCGCAAGATTTTTGCGTGCTGAGGATGTTTCNCCTTTCTGGCATGCCAGTTTGAAATNTTGCAGCAACTCTTTCTCTGCCATTGAGGCAGACCCATCCGGGCCCGTGGGTGTGGTACCGACAGCACCGCGCCGGAAATAGAAAAACAGGGTCAAAAGCCACAAAATAGCCAACACCGCAGTGCTTGTTTTCCATAAAATAGCATTGGCCGGCTCGACCCCGCTTGCGGTTGATAAACCAAATGGGGCGTCTGACAAAACACCTGCATTTGCTGGCGGCAGGCTGACCGCCGGAGCCAGTTCAGAGGGCAGAACATTGACCCGGTGTTCCGGCAATACAGCCGTGCGCTGCTGATTGGCAACCGTATCCCACCAGTCCAGCCGGATTTCCGGCAATACCAGTTCACCGGACTGTTCCGGGACGATAGCGTAACGGAATTCTTTATGGCCCAGGACCCATTCTCCGTCATCACGGCTAATACCCTGTGGCTGGTCAGGGTAAATACGGGCTGCGGGCACTTCCGGCCACACAGGCTCTTCCAGCATGTTTTCTTCGAGCCCGACGGCATCCAGAATCACTGTGCGTGTGATCGGCTCGCCAACACGCAGTTTTTGATTATCCGTGATTTGCTGGGACAGTGTGATTCGCCGCGCAGGCAGCCAGAAATCGCCCGTGAATGAGGCCGGTCGCGGGCTGATTTCCAGTGTTAATGCTTCACTTTCAATTTGCACCCGTCGCCCGCGCACCGTCGGCTGCCATAAACGGTCCGAGGGTCTTTCAATCAGACGCCCGCTAAGCTGCATGGCCGGAATTGTGAGGGTGCCGGAGCGTTCGGGGAATATGGCATAACGCCTCTCCAGCACACGATAGCGCTCACCATTACGGTCTGACTGGTAGGGAACTTCATCCAGCAAACGTACCGAGGCCTGCAGCGGTGCCGGTGGATTGATAGCAGCTTCAGTCAGGTTGGCCTGGTAGAAGATTCTGACCATCAGGCTAATCTGCGAAAGTACGTAATACGGACCCTCATCAGGCTGTACCGATACCTCGATAAAAACCGGCTCGGCTGCGCCGGGAGCCAGCGCCGGTGCGGCAGCAACCTTTAAAGTCAGCGGATTTGAGCTGGTTCCGGGAAACTTTAAAGCAGGAATCAGCAATTCACCCTCACGCTTTGGCTCAAGGGTTATCACCAGGCGGACACTCGCCGACTGAGTTCCGTTTACAAATGACATCTGGGTTTCGGAGCGTCGGTTCAACACTTCAAAATCCGACTGCAGTACCGAAAAGTCCGAATCCAGGCTCTGATTCGTGTCACCGGTTTCCAGAATCAGGGTGACCGTTTCACCGACAACAGCCGTGTTACGATCCAACTTGGCTGTGACACCTGCTGCCTGAGCCAGCGAACCTGCCAGCAACAAAAACACGGCCAGAACCAGGCTGCTTAGAAGTTTGTGTACATGACTAAAAACCATCTTTTCCATTCCTGATTACCACTTCTCAGACTCATCGGCAGGTGCACCCCTGCGCTCATGCTGATTGCGAAATTTGCGTCTCAACAAACCACCCGGATCATCCGGAATACGCCGCAGCCATTGCTCCATGGCCTGTGCATCTTCTTCTGACCAGTTTTGCTCCATTTCAGATTCCGAAGGCTCTCCGGTCTTCTCACCTTCCTGTTGTTCATCAGACTGCTCTTCCCCCTGCTGACCTTCCTGCTGGTCTTCCGAGTCCTGTTGCTCACCTTCTTCAGACTTATCGCCTGGCTGTTCTTCATCAGACTCGCTTTCTGAATCCTGCTGTTCCTGCTGTTCCTGCTGTTCCTGTTCCTGTTGCTGCTTCATCTGCTCAACAAGATCGCGATTGAATGCGGCATCTTCCAGTGCCGGATCCAGCGCAAGAGCGGCGTCATAGGCCGCAATGGCTTCGTCAAACTCGCCCAGTTGGGCCATGGAATTACCGCGGTTGTAATGATCGTCGGCCAGATTCTGCTGCGACCACGATTGTCCGGCATTTGCAAAATCACCGCTCCGGTAAAAGGCTTCACCCGCAATACCAGGATTTTTTGCCAGCAGCGCTGCTTCCGCGGCACGATCCTGCTGGAGTGCAGCCTGGGCCTGCTGATCCCTTGTCGCCCACAGATCATCCCACAGACCCGCTTTTGCCTCGGTGCTGATCAGTAATCCGGGTAAAACTAAAAATGGCAACACGAATAACAGTCCACGCCGGAAGCTGAACGCGACCATCGGCAACAGGAGCAATACCAGCCATGGCCCGACGTCTTTCCAGCGCTCACTCAACGCATCATCTTTACGCGCAAACTCACTGCCTTCGACCGCAGCCCAGGGCGAGTTTGTGGTGCTACCTGCCGTCAGTTCCGAATATTTCCCACCACCGGCGCTGGCAATGGCTTGCAAGGCTTCACGCTCAAGACGTGCTACAACGATATTGCCATTGCTGTCACTGACAAAACCCTCACCACTGGGAATCGGTGCACCCTGCACAGTTCCGACCGCAAGCACCGATGTAAAAATACCCTGCCTGGCCAGGCTGGCAGCAACATTGGCGGCTGCGCGGCTGCCACTATCGGCGACTAAAAGTATTTCGCCCCGGGCCATGCCCGAACGCTCCAACAAATCCGCCGCCAGTTGCAGTGCCCGGTCGGGGCGGGAGCCTGAAACCGGAATGACATCCGGACGCAGGGCCGGCAACATATTTCTGATGGTATTGGTATCGCTGGTCAACGGCGAAACGACAAACGCCCCTCCCGCATAAGCCACCAGGCCAGTTTGGCCTTCCGATTCAGCTTCAAGCATATCGGATAACCTGAAATGCGCCTGCGCCAGTCGATTGGGTTTCAGGTCCTCGGCAAGCATGGACAGGGATAAATCCAGTACCAGCACACGCGCATCGCTGGCCGTAAACGAACTGTCCGGTAGCTTCTGCCAACTCGGCCCCGCCAGTGCAACAGCAGCGATCAACCACACCAGTCCTGCCAGCCATGGTCCGAACCGGGACGGCTCTGCTGCCGCATTGCCAATACTCAACCAACGCAACAGATGAGCATCACAAACCTTGCTCCAGTCACCGGAAGGACGTCGCAATCGACGCCAGAGCAAAGGTAGAATCACCGCCAACGGCACCACCAGCAGCCACAGGGGGCGAATAAAATGCAGTGACAATATATCCGTCATGAGGTCGTCACACGCAGGTTGAACGGACGTATCGAAAACAGGGTCGCCAACAATGCCAGGGTGTAGGCAAGACCCAGGGGCCAGTAAAACAATTCATCCACAGGGCGAATGGTTTCGACATCGCTCTCAACCGGTTCAAGTTCGTCCAGAATTTCATAAATTTTTTCAAGACTCTTGGTATCACGGGCCCTGAAATAACGTCCGCCGGTTCGCTCTGCGATCGCTTGCAGCGTATCTTCATCAAGATCGGCAGAAGGATTAACCACGCGGCTGCCAAAAAAGTCCTGCACCATCATTTCATCCGCGCCCACACCTACGGTATACACAGTAAGTCCATCACGGGCAGCAAACTCGGCAGCCTGCAGGGGCTGTACTTCACCGGAGGTATTGGCTCCATCGGTTAACAAAACAAGAACCCGCTCAGCTGCCGCGTCATCGCGTAAACGTTTGACCGCCAGACCAATGGCATCACCAATGGCCGTTTCACGTCCGGCAAGACCGATTTCTGATTCTTCCAGCAATGTAGCGGTGGTCTCGGTATCGAAGGTCAGTGGCGTCTGCAGGTAAGCGCGACTCCCAAAAAGGATCAACCCTACACGATCACCGTGACGGCGTTGGATAAACTCACCGGCAACTTTCTTAACAACTTTCAGACGGTTCACTGCGGCGTTATTCAGGACCATATCCTGGGTATCCATGCTGCCGGAAATATCAACGGCCAGCAGCAAATCACGACCGGTCACCGGCAAACTCTCGATCTCGCCAATCCACTGCGGTCGGGACGCTGCAAACACGAGCAATAACCAGACCAATGTAGCAACCAGGGCCAGAATCGGTCTGCGCATCCAACCCGCCTTACCCCCTGCCACTGCCGAGAACCAGGGTACACGCAAAGCCTGTAAATCACCTGATGGCGAGGCTGGCAGCAATAAACGCAACAACCAGGGCACCGGTGCCAGAAGCAATAACCAGGGCCATGCGATGTTGAAACCAGTCGTCAGCATTTGTTCAGCCATGTTGCCTGATCCAGTAACGGGCCAGCTCACTCAATAACTCGGGATCAAACTTTGGTGCAGGCTCATACGGCCCCAAAGCCAGCACTCCAAGTGACTCTGCTGATGGTGATTTATGCATTTTTTCAGTTAGAAAACTAACCCAGTCCTGACCATTCAGTGCCGCACATGGCTGACCGGGAAATGCTCTAAGCGCCACCAGCTTGAAGATACGATTAAGTGTAGACAAATAAGCCTGTGGATCTCCCTGGGGACTGATGTTTGCATTCAGATGGTCAATCCAGCCCAGCATTTGTTTTCGCCGTTGTTGTACTCTGTAACGTGCGAGCATGCGTCGGCCCAACCAGACCAAGCTAACCAGCAGCAGCAGCGCCAGCAGCCACCATCCCGGCGCAGGCGGCCACCATGGGACTGGCGCTGCTCCATGAATATCACGTAGTTGTGATAACAGATCCGGATTCATTTACCCCGCCCGACCAGCAAGCGTAACTCCCGACCCAGCACTTCCACCGGGTCATCCGAAGTTTTTAGCACCATCCAGCCACACTTGTGACGCTGAAACATGCGCCTGGGAATTGCACTATGATCGCCACTCATCAAATCAAATTGCCGGCGTGACTGTTCCTGGTGTGTATCCAGCATGGCGCTGTTTTCACCGTCAGAGATTGGAAATCTGCCTGCAGGAAGAAACTCCTCTGCCGGATCCATAACCTGGCAACCAATAACATCATTGTGTTGCCGCAATCGCGACAAATGCCGGTGACATTGTTCATCCAGGTTGAAGAAGTCACTGATGATCAGTACCAGGCTGCCGGGACGCACGGCATGCCGGACACGTTCCAGCGATACGGAAAGCGGTTTGTGACCCTGATGGAAGGTTTCAGGATTCAGCCAATCAACGAGCCCCTGGATAACCCGCATGGCGCCTCTGCGACCGCCGGTCGGGCGTAGCTCACGGTGATCGTCCGCGGTAAACAGAAATGCGCCGATACGGTCACCGCGGCGCACCGCAGCCCAGGCCACAGCCGCTGCCAATTGACCGGCAGCAACGGATTTTAAGCGTGTGCGGGTGCCAAAATATAGGCTGGGACTGGCATCCACAACGACCAGCACCGGCCGTTCTCTTTCTTCCTGAAAAATCTTGGTATGCGGTTTACCGGTTCGTGCCGTGACCCG
>BS_KBA_SWE02_21mDRAFT_10000953_pt1 | contig 10929 bp, 11 predicted proteins | sample BalSeasSWE02_21m_FD_9196 | JGI IMG/M metagenome (IMG submission 9196)
CCTTCGCAAAGTGGGTTTTTCGTTATAACACTCGTGACCATTGTGCGCAGCTTGATACATATTATTGCAGCGGATGGTGGCGCTCAAAGCATTGCGACGATCCCGTTGAACAACTACAGCAAGCCTGCGGCGGCAACGGTCATTCTGATGTTTTCGTTATGGGGATTATCGCAATTGTTAATGGGCTTTGTTTACGCCATCGTTCTCTGGAGATATCAGGCGTTGATACCCTTCATGTATGTGCTGCTGATCCTTGAATATGGTATGCGAATAATTCTTGGCATGCTGAAACCCATCGAAACTGCGGGCCCCGCGCCGGGTGGTATCGGCAATTTTATACTTTTACCCATTGCCATCCTTATGCTGGTCTTGTCCTTACTCAAAGCCAAACAGGAAGTGAGCAGGTTATGAATATCGATTTTGAATACATTTCTACCAACGGTATCCGCCTGCATACTGCCCTGGCTGGTCCGCAAGATGGCGTACCTGTCTTTCTGCTGCACGGATTTCCAGAAGCCTGGTTTGGATGGGAAGCCCAGATCGACATACTGGCGCAAGCCGGATTCCGCCTGATCGTGCCGGATCAACGTGGATACAATTTGAGCGACAAACCCGCAGGGGTTGCCAGCTACCGGATGGATAGCCTGGTGGCTGACATTCTCGGTCTGGCAGATGCTTTGGGTTATGAACGCTTCCACCTGGCAGGGCATGATTTTGGAGCGATGGTCAGTTGGAACCTGGCCAGGCAGCATCCGCAGCGGGTCCGGCAGCTTGCCATTGCCAATGTGCCTCATCCACAGGTGATGAAAACCTACCTGCGCTCGCATCTTTCACAGGTCTTGAAGAGCTGGTATGCAATCTTCTTTCAAATCCCCGCTTTACCGGAACGGATGGTTGCTGCCGCAAATTGGAATTTCCTGATCTCGGCCATGCCGGATGCTTTCACCCCGGAAAGACGGGACCAGTATCGGGCAGCCTGGGAACAGCCCGGTGCGATCACGGGCATGATCAACTGGTACCGCGCCACATTCCGGCAAATGGGGAATTCGGCAGCCTCTCACCGCATCCAGACCCCAACCCTTGTACTTTGGGGAAAGCAGGACCCCCATCTCAGCTATGAAATGGCGCAACTCAGCCTTGATCTGTGTGCTGAGGGTTGCCTGGTCACGTTTGAAGATGCATCCCACTGGGTCTTGTATGACAAAGCCGCAGAAGTCAGCCGGCATTTGATCGAACATTTCTCCAAAAAGGACTGATTATTCTATTTGCACCTCATCCAGGCAGCGCCTTCACCTGATCAGCCTGGAATGGCAAGTGCAATTGATCCAAGTACTCCTGCATTGTCACCAAGTGAGGGTGGAACGATATATTGCTCGATATTTTTAATTATTTCATTCGTTTGGACATATTGGTTCAAAATTTCTTCAACCCTTCTTCTGATCCCTGTAAACAGAAATTTTGTTTTCATCACCCCGCCACCGAGGATTATGATCCTTGGAGAAAGGATCAATACAAGGTTTGCAATTGCGTGTCCGATATAATTTATTTCCAGTTCCCAGATAGGATGGTCCTGACCAATCGTTTCGGCTGGTTTGCCCAGACGTTCATTCAGTGATCTTCCGGAAGCCAATCCTTCAAAACAATCTCCGTGGAATGAACATGCTCCTTTGAATGGATCTTTGCTCCAATCATGGGGGATACTCATATGTCCCATTTCGGGATTTGCCATTCCCCGTAAAGGCCTGCCATCTTTAATATAACCACCGCCGATCCCGGTTCCGATCGTGATATATAAAGATGGGTCCAAATTCCGGCTTGCCCCCCAGAGAGATTCCCCGAGAGCGGCTGCATTTACATCTGTATCGAAAACTATATCTACATCAAGCCTGGATCTTATCAAACCCACAATATTTACATTCTGCCAACCGGGTTTGGGAGTTGATGTAATATACCCATAGGTGGCCGAATTAATTTCAGAATCAATGGGGCCAAAAGACCCTATTCCAATTCTTCTTAGACCAGCATTGATATAAAAAGGTTTAAAAAAATCAGCAACTATCTCAATTGTTTTTTCAGGATCTTCTGTTGGAATGCGTATGTTTTCAATAAGTGTCCCGTCTGCGTTACCGACCGCACAAATGAATTTTGTTCCTCCCGTCTCAATTCCGCCGTAAATTGGTTTATCCATCCGATTTTTTCCAGGCTCAAAAAATGGTTCTTGATCTTGTACTGTATTTTTCTTCGTGATTTAAGTTAAAAAAAAGAAATGGATTATTTTAATAAAAGAAAATTGCCTACCAGGAGACCATTTCCTCTTCGCCGCGGCGCGGGTAGAGGCGGATATGGCTGCTGCTTTCTTTCAATTGGTGATGATCGCTGTCTTCATAAGCTATATCCCGGTCAATGACACGGCGTTCCTGGGTAGCAAAAAGGACCACATCCGATTCGATGGTGCGGGCCGGGTAGATGATCATGCCGGAGCCAATGCGGCAATTATGTCCAACGCAGCTGCCCATCACCGGCCGGTTCGAATAACTTAATTTGTCATTGCCATCCAGCGCCCGCAAGGGTATGGGGATCAGATTGTAATCGGTGAAGGTAGTGCCCGCGCCTATAAAGCTGTTACGCCCGATGACACACATTTGCAGGCAGGTATTCTGGGCGATCATGGCATTATCCATCACGGTGGTCATGAACAAAGCAGCCCGAAAAGGCAGAAAAGCTCCATCCCCCACCACTGAGAGCATCAACTGGCAATCTTGAGAGATATTCACATTGTTGCCGATGATGCAGTTTTCGATAACGGATCCCGCTCCAATGGTGACGTTATCACCAATGCTGGTGGGTCCGTGAATGACGGCGCGCGGGTCGATGACACAGTTCTTGCCAATGCGTACCAGCTCGGAACATTCCAGTAATTGGCGGCCTTCGTAGATGGCTTTTGCCAGGATGCTCAATTTGTAAACCACGTCACTGCCCAGGCGTTTTTCAAAACGTGCCCCGCGTGCAAACAAACCGAAAACGCTGTCGGCAATGAAAACATGCAACCAGCAGTCTATTGCCATCAGGGCGCGCAACGGCACCTGGTACACCAGGTCACCGCTGTCCGAGGCCATATAGGTGGGCACATGGTAATAGCCGATCTCGCGTGCCTGCAGATCGATCACCAATGGGTGCACATCCGCTTCAGGTCCATTCGGGTAATACCACAGGTCTGCCAGGTAGTGGTTACCGGCCTGGGTATAGGAGCTGGACAATGGGAGTGCATGCTCGATAAATGCCCGGTCATCCACCGAAAAAGCCGCCCGACAGGCACAATTCTCTTTCTTTGCAGCCTTTATGAATTCCTGGATGTAGTCTTCATCAAAAAACAGATTGTCGCGGTACACCAGCATGGGCTCACGCAGGATCGGCAAATGAGCGCCTGCTGGAAGATCCATCTCACGCGTTACATAAGGCGCCAGCAGATCTCTCTGGTGCAGCCATAGCGGCTTGTTCTGTATGCGCAGATCGCGCGCCGGTTCGTTGAAGGGTTGTATCTGGTGGGGGGCATGTAAAATTATTTTCAGCATGGTCTTCAGTTAATGGGGTTCTTCCTGATCCGGATCTTACAGCATGGATCACCGCACTCAATGCAATGCGTTTCTTCCATCTGGTATATTTTACCTCCGCTGGTCCAGGAGAGCATTTCCTGTAGTAGTCCAAAAGTCAGGTGACAGGTGGATCTCTGGTTGTGCATCTCTCCGTTTGCCGGGTCGCACATGATGGTCCAATGCAGGTACAGATCGTCCATCCCAAATTCCACATGCTGACCAGTTTGCTGGTTGATCAGCGCTGCCAGGGCCTGGTTGCTGAACTTTAAACGGGCTGGCAGGGATAAAAACCGGTATTCCTGATCCGTCAAACCCATCTCGTCTCCAAACTCGCGCAAGAGATGTCTGAAGCTGGCCCGCCCGGATCGGATCGCCAGGCCGCGTCCTGCAGACATACCATAGGTTTGCTCCAGGAAGGTCTGCAATTGGGGCAGCATCTCAAAGGAAAAATCCAATTCCCGATTGCGGGGCAGACCAGGTTCATCGAACTTCGCCAGGGCAGCCTGATCGAAGACTGAAGAGATTTCGTTACAGCCGAATATCTCTTCCATTCCCAATAAAATGATACGCCCCATCCGGTCTGTGCATGTGAAGGTTGGTGCAGATAATGTCATCAAGCGGGGGTTTCTCCTTTTAGGAAGTCTTTTATCTTATTTACAGAAACTTCAGGTTCATCCAGCATGATGAAATGGCCCGAATTTGGAAAACGCTCGACCCGGGTTTGTGGAATGCCAGCCTGCATTGGCTGCCATTGGTTCGGATTGACGATAATATCGCGGTCACCGAACATGCCCATGGCAGGTATTTTTATGGAAGAAAGCGCTGGCCGCAAGTCCGTACGCCGTAGAGAGGCTATGCTCAACAGAAAAGATTCAAGGGTTGTGAATGATAAGTCACGGTCCATCATTTGAGGAAAGCGTGGATCTTTGCACATGAAAGGAGTGGCGATGCGCATTCCCAAACGAAAAGCCCACATCTGGTGGAATAGTAACCAGGCAACAGGTCGGCGTCCAGCCATTTTTAAAGGCCAGGCCAGGGAAGTTCCGACGATGGGAGAGCCTATCACCACCACCTTGCTGACTCGATGCGGGTAGCGGATCGCCACCGAGAGACTGACTGTGCCTCCCATGCTGTGACCGATCAGGGGTGCCTGTCTGATCCCCAGAGATTCCATGAACTGGTCGATCAGGTCAACAAAATCCGATACATTGTAACTATCGCGTTTTTTTCCTGAATCTCCAAACCCCCAAAAATCCAGGGCGTAAGTACGATATTCCTGCCCCAAATTTGTCATGGTCTCCTGCCATAAAGACCAGGAGCCCAGCCAGCCATGCAACAGGATGACAGGTTGACCTCGTCCGTAAACTTCGTAATGTACGTTTCCCTGGTCGGTTGTTATTGAAGACATAATTTCAACCGCAGGTGAAGATCATTTGCGTTTGCCATTATCCATCTCAGCCAGAATGCTGTACAGAAGTTCCAGCAGCACTTTCTTGACTGAATCTCGATCGGTTGCCACGCAGGGTAACAATTTAACTTTGGGGTCCAGGCGCAAGGCATGCCGTACATCCTCAATATCCCAGGCATCTTCTTTATCCTGTTTGTTGGCAGCCACAACGTAGGGGGTAGGCGCATAAGCACGGAAGGTCTCAAGAATTGTGCGCGCTTCCCGATATGTCTCCGGGCGGGTGCTATCCACCATGACAATAAAACCTAACATACCCTCAGACAGGATCTCCCACATGAAATCAAATCTTTTTTGCCCGGGCGTACCAAAAAGATAAAGTACCAGGTCATCGTCGACCGTGATCCGGCCAAAGTCCATTGCTACAGTGGTGGCTTCTTTAACAGCTCTCTCACCGCGCGAAGATATCTTGCGCTCGGTTGAGACCACGTCGATCTCGCTAACCGATTGGATGAATTCAGTTTTGCCAGCGCTGAAAGGGCCTGTGACGACCATTTTTACTGTTTGCATACGCACAATATCCTTGATAAAAAAGCTTTTTATAAATCAGGGGAGGGGAACCCCGATTATTCTGGAAATGGTGAAACAAATTTACAAGGAACGGATCCGGTTGATCAGACGATTGACCAGTGATTTCTGTTCTTCCTTGTTTTCTGTCGGGAAAGAGCGGATTTTTGCTACAGCAGCCTGGCCGCTTGGGCGAACTATCTCCACCAGCCCGGCTTGTAACAAGCCATAGATGATCCGGCGAATATTAAGATCGGACATCTTGGTGGCGTGCGCAATTTGTTTCATGGAGTTCTTGGGGTTTATAAAAGATACAACCCGCCATTCCTCAACGCTGAGATTGATGTTTTTCAGGTCTGCGCCAGGGCGATCGATGAATTTTAAGGCCATGTCCAGGCTGGGAATCTCATCCTGCAATTGTTCCCACTCCCGCAGTTGACGTGAGCCTTCGATGATCAGATTCTCCAGGTCCAGGCGCACATTGATGCGGTTATCGGGTGGCAGCATGTCGTTCTCGAAGCGGAAGAAACCCTCCATCCAGGTGAACATGCGGTGGGCAATGTCCACGCAATGCTGTTGAATACTGAGCAGGATGTCCGCTTTGCTAATGTAGCCGGCATTGATAAGCATCAATCCAAGCTCTTTGTCTGAAATCGCGCTGCCATGTTGCATAATGGCGCGGTATTGATTGGCAGACAGCTTTTTAGCTTTATTGAGAACGGTCGCCAGGTTACTCTCTTCTTTTTCGATCTGTGCGAAAACCAGTTTACCTTCACGGAAAGAAACCTGGGCTGTTTGTCCCGGACCTTCCACGATCAGTGTGCCGGTTTTCTTAGCCAGGTTTATTAAGTTCAGTATCTGTGTAAAAGTTATATCTCTCAGGTTTCCCCGAAGAGCCATGTGTGAGCCTCGATTATGCCTGAATTCAATGAATTTAGATTATACATGCAAGGAGTTAATGCGTCAAACCAGGCTGATTTATTAATATACCTTAAATATGAATAAGACACTTGCTAAAATTGTAAGCTTTATTAGTGAAAAAGAATGTATGGAAAAAATTCTGTAACCAATCCATCATAAAGTATTCTAACAGCATCTTTCAAAAGCAGTGAATTGTTGGTATATTCACTGCAAGGCTTACATTTATATGCGAATTCTTTTTTATGCAGACGGTCGCTCACCGATCACATTGAACTGGCTGCGCCACTGGATCAGACGCGGCGATGAAGTCCATCTGGTTTCATCCTTCCCCTGTGAAACGCTGTCCGGGCTGACCTCGCTGCAAGTGGTACCGGTGGCTTTCTCCAGCACGAAAACAACCGACCATCCGGCCAGCCCCAAAAAAGGACTGTTGTGGGGAGCAGGCACCTTGCGTTTGAGGCTATTCGTTCGCCAATGGCTCGGACCTTTAACCATACCCGCTGCCGGGCGTGCTCTCCAGGCGGCTGTTGAGCGTATCCAACCAGACCTGGTGCATGCCATGCGCATTCCTTATGAGGGTATGACAGCCGCTGCAGCCAACCTCAAAGTTCCGCTTCTGATATCAGTTTGGGGAAACGACTTCACCCTGCACGCCCGTTCGTCACCGTGGATGGCGTACTGGACACGCCGGGCCATGCGGGCATCCCATGCCCTGCATACAGATTGTCACCGTGATCAGCGCATTGCTCGAAAATGGGGTTTTGATGGGGGATACCCAACCCTGGTGATCCCTGGCAATGGGGGCATTAACCCGGCCATTTTTCACCAGCCGTCTGAAGCGGTTTTGCAGCCGGTGGTGATCAATCCACGCGGCTTCCGCAGTTATGTTCGCAATGATGTATTCTTTAGATCCATCCCAATGGTTTTAGAACAAATTCCAAATGCACGCTTTCTTTGTTCTGCAATGGCAGGCGACCCTGCGGCCGAAGACTGGGTAACCCGGCTGGACCTCGCCCACGCGGTTCAACTCCTGCCCACCCGCCCGCACGACCAGATGGGGGATATCTTCCGATCGGCTGCTGTGCTGGTTTCACCCAGCACTCATGATGGAACTCCCAACTCAGTGCTGGAAGGCATGGCCTGTGGTTGTTTTCCAGTGGTTGGCAGGATCGAATCACTCCAGGAGTGGATCACCCCCGGACAGAACGGGTTGCTGGTGGATCCGTCTGATGCCCGCTCACTGGCNCAAGCCATCATCACAGGCTTGACTGATCCNGATCTGCGTGCCCGCGCCGCTAAAAATAATGCTGTCATCATTTCCTCACGGGCGGATTACATGAGCTGCATGGATCAGGCCACAGCCTTTTATGAGGATATGCTTTCTTAGCGAATAATCCATCTTGACCCAATTAAGAAGAATTTACTATCAACCTGAATTGGTTAGGTTCTTAAAATTATAAATAAAAGAACACCCCGTTCAGCCTGCACATTGGGTGCAAGCCGGGGTGCTCTTTTATTTGATCTGACTTTTTGGGGATGATTATTCTTGCGGTTTGCGCAAGGTTTCCAGCCGTTCTTGAAGTTCGATCCGGCGGGAACCCGCTGCGCGGCGGACTTCGTTGGTCAGGCTCTCAGCCCGTTCACGGATCTGGTCTCGTATGTCTGCGCCAGAATCGGGGGCAAACAACAAGGCTATTGTTGCACCTACCAGACCGCCCATGATCACACCGATGAAAAAACTGATTGTTCGTCGCATATTATTTCTCCTTGATTATAAGAAACCCCTTCTCAATATTCCGGGGATTGTTGGGTCATTAACTGATTAATATTAACTCTATTATAAGATAAAAAACTGAATAGCGGGAAGAACATGTCTATCTGGAAATCTCTGAGGTGGTGAGTATTTATGGAAATATTAGCGGGTTTAACCAACGAATAAACCCAAATCTCCCTAAAACCATGCGAATCTTCAAAACAAGATTGTCACCTGGCAGGTTTTGTGGAATAATAGCAATGTCGCGTGTATCCTTGTGACCACGACGACCTGTGATAAATCTCTTACCATGTTGCAGTTTGGATGTCGATGAATTCCATCGAGATCCGCTCCGGCCCCTACCCTGGAGGAGGGTACCATGTCCACTACTTCCCCTGTTTCGATTCAATCAAGTGACCGCAAGAAGATCACCACACGCACGCTGCAGCAAAAGAAAGATCGCAGCGAGCTGATCACGGAGTTAACCGCTTACGACTATCCCACCGCACTGGCAATGGATCAGGCTGGTGTGGATGTCATCCTGGTAGGCGACTCGCTGGGTATGGTTGTTCTGGGTTACCCCAACACACTTTCCGTCAGTATGGAAGATATGCTGCATCATTGCAAAGCAGTGGCGCGCGGCGCTCAAAATGCCCTGCTGATCGGTGATATGCCCTTCATGTCTTACCAGGTTTCAGCTCAGGAGGCTGTGCGAAACGCCGGTCGATTCCTGCAGGAAGCCAGCATGGATGCCATCAAGCTGGAAGGTGGACGTGAACGCCTGGATGCCATCCGCGCCATCATTGGAGCTGGTATCCCGGTTCAGGGCCACCTGGGTCTCACGCCGCAATCTGTCAATCAATTGGGTGGTTTCCGTCCGCAGGGACGTACTGCCCAGGCTGCCATGGTTCTGCTGGAGGACGCTGTTATGTTGGAGCAAGCTGGCTGCTTCAGTATTGTTCTGGAGTCTGTGCCAGCCCGCCTGGCCGGGTTGATCAGCAGCCGTATCCACATTCCAACCATCGGGATCGGCGCTGGCTTGCATTGTGACGGACAGGTATTGGTCACGCATGACCTTCTGGGTCTGTTTGAACGCTTTACTCCAAAGTTTGTAAAGAAATATGCCAATTTCCACACCGATATGTCCCGTGCCTTTGGCGAGTATATTGCTGATGTAGTAGACAAAAAATTTCCCGCACCCGAACACAGCATTGAGATGCCCGACCAGGAATGGGAAGCCCTGTTGAAAATGGTGTGAGCATGCCGGATAAAATTTTGATCGTCGGCAGCGGTGCCCTGGCAACCCTGTTCGCTGCCCGTTTGTCAGCCTCGGGTGCGCAGGTCAGCATGCTTGGCACCTGGCAGGAAGGTCTGTCTGCCCTTGAGCAGCATGGTGCCATTCTGGTCGACCTGCAGGGTGAACAGAAGGCTTACCCGGTGCAGGTCCTGACATCTTCATCCAAATCTGAAAAATTCTTAAAAATCCTGGTATTGGTGAAATCCTGGCAGACCGACAGGGTTGCCAGGCAATTACCTGCTCTGCTCCACCAGCAGGGTCTGGCGCTGACCCTGCAAAATGGCCTGGGCAACCGTGAGAGCCTGACTCAAATGCTGGGTTCCGGGAGGGTGGCTCAGGGTGTAACCATCCTGGGAGCAACCCTGCAGGGTCCCGGACGGGTTTGCCTGGCAGGTGAGGGCCCGTTGTCCCTGGAAGCACATCCAAAGCTGGAGCCCCTGGCAGGGATGCTAAGCGGGGCAGGTTTTCAAGTTAACATCGTTTCAGAAGCCAGCTCACTGATCTGGGGAAAACTCGTCATCAATTCTGCCATCAACCCGCTCAGTGCGGTGCTGCGCCTGACGAATGGGGAGCTTCTCGATCACCCGGCCCGAAGGCTCCTGCTGGCTGATCTGGCAAGCGAAACTGCAGCTGTAGCCGCTGCCAAAGGCATTTCCCTGCCTTATCCCGATCCAATTTCTGCCACAGAAGATGTGGCCCGACGCACATCCGGCAATCGCTCATCCATGCTTCAAGATGTGCTGCGCGGCGCTCCAACTGAGATCGATGCCATCAGTGGAGCCATCGTAGATATAGGGAAGTCTCTGGGGGTTCCCACACCATATAATGCCTGCATGGCACGCCTGGTACAGGCCATGACTCCTTTGCCTTCCGCTACCCTTAAATGAACAAATCCTGACCAGGTAGTTCTTACCAACTGAATAACTACAATGATTTATAATTAATTTGCATCATCCCCACCTTGATGTAAGATACATAATTTCCCATAAAATGGTAAGATTGGGATTAATAACACAATAAATCTGGAGGCAGTCATGCGTAAGTGGCTCTTGTTTTTAACTTTAGTTGTAGTTGTTTTATTTCCTATTGGAGCTCAGGCACAAAACAATATCAGCTTTAGCTCTGTGGCAGTGGAGATCTGGCCTGAATTTGACCAACCCAGCGTACTTATGATCTATCATTACAATCTTGGGGCTGATGTAACCTTGCCCGCCATCCTCGATCTGCGCGTTCCCATCCAGGCTACTGTCAATGCTGTGGCTCTCAGTGATGGCAGTGGTAGTTTGATAACTGCAAATTACGAGCGCAAGATATCTGGAGATTGGGCCATCCTTACCCTGACATCCACCAGCCGGGATATCCAGGTGGAATATTATGACCAGTATGTTCGGCA
>BS_KBA_SWE02_21mDRAFT_10000954_pt1 | contig 10926 bp, 12 predicted proteins | sample BalSeasSWE02_21m_FD_9196 | JGI IMG/M metagenome (IMG submission 9196)
GATGCCGAAATGCGTCCATAACAAGCTGCCTGTGCGTCGATCGATGGTTCTCCCCGCAATGGTGGTCGTGAGCGCCACGTCATGAGAAATGCCCGAAAGGGTGGCATGGAAAAACGAGGGATCAAGGAGCAGCGGAACCAAAGCGGGATGGGTGGGTTGAACCGAATGCCCCAACTGCTTGGCCAGCGCCCAACCTGATCCATCTGATCCGGTTTTGGGGAGAGACTGGCCACCGGTCGCGAGAATGACTCGTTTGGTACGAAGGGTCCCCTGGGAATGCTGGATCGAAAACTCATCTCCTTCGCTTGTCATGTCTCGGACGAGGTGTTGAGTCAAAAGGGAAACGCCGAGTGCTTCGCAGCGTTGGAGGAGCGCATCCATGACCGTTCGGGCTTTGTTGCTTACGGGAAACAGTTTCCCGGTGGCTTCTGTTTGCAGGAGAACCCCCAGAGAATCAAACCATCGAACGGTGGCCTGTTCGTCGAAGCGTCGTAGGATCCGGTCAATCAGCTTTCGGTTTCCATGAAAGTCAGAAGCGGTGACTCGTTGATTGGTGACATTGCAGCGTCCGCCGCCAGAGACGAGAATTTTTGCGCCGATGCTTTTAGCTCCATCTAGAAGGATAATTCTGAGATTCGGGTTGGTTTCTGCGGCAAAAATTCCTGCTGCGAGGCCCGCCGCGCCGGCGCCGATGATCGCAATGTCTGCATGCTGAGTCATTGATAGGGTTGAGGGTTGGTTGACGCAAAAATTACGGCGCTGGTGAAACCCGTTTGTGAAACAGCATGACATCGTTGCCGAAAAATTCTAGATCAGCTTGCCATTGATCGGCCAACCATTCAAACGTGGCGGTGGAGAAAAAACACACATGGGTCCGATCATTTTTATAAAACCAAGTGGCAAAGGCCTCACGATCTCCTGCAGGTTTGGTCATCAGACCAAGGTAACCGCCTGGCTTTAGGAGCCTCCATAATTGCGGAAGAATCGTTGCCGGGTCATGCAGATGTTCAACTACTTCGGTGGCGGTAATGAAATCATAGCTTTGTTGTAAGGCGACAGGATTCTTAGAATAAAAATGGTCGTAGATGGCGACGGTATGGCCGATTTCTTCAAACATGATCGAAAGGGTTGGGCCGGGGCCTGACCCAAAATCCAGGCCATGACTTTCGGGGGCTAANCGATNTTGCAGAGGAAGAAAGAGCCGGCTAAGGAATCGACGATAGTCGGGGTCAGCAGGAGAGTTCTGATGATGATCGTAAGCCGCCTTTTCATCGGCTTCTGATACATATTGTGCAGGGGGCACAAAGACTAATTGGCAATGTCGGCACGCAAAATAGTCCCGGCGCTGGTCCTGATAAAATGCGTCATTGGTTTCCCCTCGGCATAGGGGGCAGTTGTGATTTGAGGTGGTGGCGTTCAACTTGCATCCTGAAGTTTCATGAACGGCATATTTGAACCCTGTGTGACTGGTGGCCAGAGACTAGGTGAGGGAGTCGGTGTAATGTACAACGATGTTCGAAACACCACGAGCAAGATGAAAACGTTCCATGATAATCCGTTATCATTTTTTTCCTTGACTGGCGCAGGCGATGCACAACGGGGCGGTAGGGTCAAACGCTAAGCGCTTCACATGAATGTCTTCACCGCACCGCAGGCAGAGTCCGAAAATCCCCTTTTCCATTCGTTGAAGGCTTGCCTCAATTCGTTGTAGCTGAATCGTTCGCCGTTGTTGGGACTCCTTGGCCATAGCCTGTCCTTGCAGGGCATCCATGCGAGACACGCGTCCGATGGTTGTTTGATCCAACTCGACGGTTTGGGCGGCCTCCTGGCCGGATTGTTCTACGGCGAGGAGCTCAGACCGAAGTTCGAGCAAGGCTTGTTTGAAATGCTGGGTATCGAGGTCGTTCAACATGTCAGACGTAGATTGTATATTTGGGCTTGATAGGATATTTTGGCAATGTACCCTAGCCAGGGTTCGAAAGGCGAATGGGCTATAAGGCAACCGCACGGGATTCGTTCAAGAAGGAGAGACTATGGAAAAAGTTCTGAAAGGATTGGTCAGGTTTCAAAAACAGGTGTTTGCCAAAAAGAAAGAACTGTTTGCTGCCTTGTCCAAACAGCAGAAGCCAAGTGTGCTATTCGTGACGTGTTCGGACTCTCGCATTGATCCATCCTTGCTGACGCAAACAGATCCTGGGGATTTATTCATTATTCGAAATGCCGGGAATTTGATTCCCACGTATGGCGCCGCCATTGGTGGAAGTACAGCCACGATCGAGTATGGCGTCTCGGTTCTCCAAGTCAAAGATATTATCGTGTGCGGACATACGGATTGCGGGGCCATGAAGGGCCTGTTACATCCGGGAAAACTTCAGGAACTTCCAGCCGTCAAAGCCTGGCTTCAACATGCCGGGACGACGGTACGAATTGTGAAAGACCATTACGCCCATTTGAAGGGCGATGAATTATTTGCCGCCACTATACGGGAAAATGTGTTGGTGCAATTGGATCATCTCCGAACGCATCCGGCCGTCGCGACGCGATCGCGTCGGGGAGACTTACGCCTGCATGGGTGGGTCTATTCTATCGGGACGGGCGAGGTCTGGGTCTATGACTTCGACAAGAAAGAGTTCGTGAATCCCAGCAAAAGGAAACAGAAAACCCGATAGCAGTTCTTCGTTTCAAACCTTTTAGTCATGCCCGCAATGAGAGAGGTTGCCCTATAGCTGTTGGCGGGGGCGGGTATCCATCTCAAAAGCCTAGGATTGCAAAGGTGTCGGAAATGACCAACAGTGGGAATTGTTTATGCTCTTCTTTGAACTAGTTGCTGCTTAAATAGAGCGCTTCAGGGTGTTTTGATCTGTGTGGTGAAACACGTCAGGACGACCAGAAATCTGCAACTGCGTATCTTCCTTGTAGCTAAATTTCCAGGGTTCATGAATGGTGACCGTTAATTCATAACGGACGGTCTTCGCGTTCTGATCTAAATACGGATTCGAAAGAATGCCGTATACGGCCGCCCCTGTATCGGCTGCCATGCGAAATTCTTTGGCGTCAGGTTCGGAGGTTCCCCCTGCGTTCACGACGACGCCTCGAGGAACGATAAAGCACCGCATAACTTGTTTCTGCTTGGCATCCCACAGCCAATAACCCAATTCTTCGTGAAAGGGCTTTTCCTGAATCAGTGGCCATGCGACGGTGGAATACCGTAAACCGTATAAGGTTTGAGGGCCATTGACGACTGGCCCAATCGGTTCAAAGGTCATGCGTTCACGGAAATGCGTTTCTTTTGAACCGTTTTTCGCTGGGGCAATGTCTACACCCTCAGTTCCCTCCCATGTTCCTACTAAAGCTGCGAGGGGGCCAAGGTGTGTCAGCATTTCAGGATGAGGTGAAGGGGAATCGGTAACCTCTGACATTGAGGGCTCCTTTGCTGAGGGTAAGAGGCGCGAAGATTAAATTGAGGACTACTTTTTCTAAGGAACCATAGCAAATGGGTTGGTCTTTCCAAAAATAATTCATGAGGTCCAGACGCGAAGTGATTGGAACAAGCGGATACTATGAATAGCCAGACCTGCCAATTTAGGAACACTGAGTTGCATGGGCTTGGATTTCAAGCAGCGTATGACATGGTTTGCGGCCTGATCGGGGGTCATCATGAGGGGTTTCCACGAGGCCTTAGGCAATTTGGTATCCACAAAGCCAAAGCGGATATTGGTGACGTGTATTCCTTGAGATTTGAGTTTCAAGGCCATGGACACCAGATAGTTGCTGAATCCGGCTTTTGATGCGGTATAAGAAGGTGCATCAGCGTTATAAAAATCATCCGCTAAACTGGAGAGGCCGATGAAGTGGCCTCGGCCCTGTTCCAGCCAGCCTGGGATAAGTGTCGCAAGTGTGTGAACCATGGCGGTGAAGTTGACCTCAATCACATGAGCTTCTTGCGAGAGATCAGGTAGCTTCAACTCTGAACCAATAGCGGCACAATAAATACACGTATCAAAGGGACCCTCTTCCACAATGATGCGACGTAATATTTCGGGATAGTCTGGTGTGGCCACATCCTGCACTACGTGCCTGGGTCCGTCCAGCCCAAGCGGACTTGGGCTACGAGAAATGCCGACGACGAGATCTCCTCGGGCAACGAGTGCCCGTGTGACCGCCGCCCCAATGCCATCCGAATTACCAATGATGAGGATTTTTTGTGGCATCACGAAAATTTCTGACAGGAAATGGTTGTGTGCCGAACGCCGTAGGTTTGGCCCTTCAGAACTGATTTAGCTCAATCCTGACACGAAACGAGAAATATTGGAAGAGGGAATCGACCTTTAGTCACCTGTTTTTCTGAAGTTTTGATGTGACTCACAATTGTCCAACCCTGCATTGATGTTTGTTGGATAAGCCATAAGCTCCCCAAAAAATGAACCGATAAAGATAGTGAGCGATGCCTACGAATTCATACATTCAAAACCTGGCTCGATGGTATGGGCTGGCTCTCCTGCTTTTGACGACACTTTTTGCATTCAGAGTCATCGCGCAATTGGTTCAGATTTGGCAGCCCGTAGAGTTTCTTCCGTCTTTTGGCCTTTGGCATAGTGGGACTTTGCCCTATGGATGGTTAGTGGGCACGCAGGTTCTGATTCTGGCAATGTGTCTACGCATTGTCTGGCAATTGTTTACCAGACGCGTTATTCCTTCATCAAGAAAAGGGCAGCTATTGCTTGTGCTTGGCTGCGTCTATTTTGGAGGAATGTGTGTTCGATTGATGGTTGGATTGACGATTGCGCCAAACCATGTTTGGTTTGGTGCGACGTTACCGACTGTGTTTCACCTCGTATTGGCTGCCTTCGTGATACTCTACGGGCGATTTCATTCTTTAGGATCTCAGGAATTTGGTTGAAATTCAGAAGGGTGCCTCAGCATGAACCAACTGATGCGGTATGGGGCCTATCCCTTTGTATTGGTCTTCGGGATTACGCTGCATGACATACTTCTTGAAAATCATTTGGGCTTGCAGGTGGCCACGTACCTGCCTGTTATTGTTGGAGCCGTGATGGTTGCTGGATTGGAATGGAAATATCCTTATAGGCAACAATGGTGGGCTGACAAGCAGGAGATGGTGCAAGATGCTATCTTCATGGCTCTCATTCAAGGGTTGCTTCCCAAGCTTCTGGTTGTTGCGGTGGTGTTTGCTTTGTCGCAGGCTCTTCACGAACATGACCTCATCGTTGAAGGATGGTGGCCGACACAATGGCCTGTTCCTCTGCAAATGCTGTTCATGGTGATTGTGGCGGATGGTCTGCGCTATTGGTTACATCGTTGGGCCCATGAATGGGAACCCCTTTGGCGCTTTCACGCAGTACACCATTCACCGCATAAGTTATATTGGCTGAATGTCGGACGGTTTCACCCCATTGATAAAGGCTTGCAAGTCTTCCTCGATACCCTTCCTTTCCTATTTTTGGGAGTAGGGGAAGAAGTGCTTGGGCTGTATGTCGTCTGTTATGCCATCAATGGATTTTTCCAGCATTGTAATGTTGATATCCGTCTCGGCATGTTGAATTATCTGATCAGTGGTCCTGAGCTACATCGTTGGCATCATTCCATGGCAAAAAAAGAATCCAATCATAATTATGGAAACAATCTCATCATTTGGGATCTTGTCTTTGGAACCTGGTATTGGCCGAAAGAGCGAGACGTGCAGGAATTGGGATTGGTGAACCGGGGATACCCTTCAGCTTTCTTTGAACAGATGACAACCCCATTTATCCCTGGGGCTGATAAACAGACGGTACAACCATGAGTATCTTCACCATCGGACAAAATGCTCGAATGCATGCGCATATGATGATGGTGAAGCATCAATACTGGAACTCTTTTATCAAACAAACGCACGATCCTCAAGCTGTGCAACAAGCGTTGTTGGCACACATTCTTTCGACACAAGCAGATACAACATTTGGGAAGAAATATCGGTTCAGCCGTCTGCGTGGATATCATGAGTTTCGGTTAGGTGTGCCCATTCATACCTATGAAGATTTGCGGTCTGATATTCAAACTCAGGAAGACATGAAGGTGCCTCAGCTCAATAATGAGCAACCTGTGCGCTATGCCATGACCAGCGGAACGACAGGGAAGCCCAAAATGATTCCCATGCTGCATCGCACGAACCAGATGCTTCGGCATTATCAACGCTTGAGTACCTATGCCCAATATCAGGGCATTCCCAAGATCTTTCAAGGGAAGATGTTGGTTATTTCAGGGCAGGACGTTGAAGGGTCTTTGGAGTCTGGAGCCCCATATGGATCCATGTCCGGCATGTTAACCGCAGCCTTACCATCCGTGCTTCAAGCCAAGCGGTTTCTTCCGGAGGCGATTCATGGCATTTCAGAATATCAGCAGAAATATCTGTACTTAACAGCCTGGGCGTTATCGGAGCCAGATCTTTCCGTCGTGGCCGCGGCCAATCCCTCCACCTTTCTCAAATTGTTAGAGATGGGTCGACAACACTTCTCTCAACTCGTGGAACAGTTGGAAGCGAATCGCAAGAAGGCCCCTGACGGGGTTGTCCCGTTTCCTCGTCCTACGCGGCGACGACTACGTGATCTTCAATCGTTTTTGGGTCATGAAGATCAGCTAACGGTCGAGGCACTTTGGCCTAAGTTGCAGGCAGTGGTGACATGGACGGGAGGAAGTTGTGGTGTGCTGATCCCCAAGCTCAAATCCAGCCTTCCAGACAAGGCGGCGATTATCGAAATGGGGTATTTATCGAGTGAGTTTCCAGGAAGTCTGAATGTGAACGTTCAGACAAATCAATGTGTCCCCACGTTCCAGGAAAATTTTCTTGAATTTGTCGAACAACACGATTGGGATGCCGATCGTCCGCATACCGTGACGCTCGAACAATTGAAAACAGACAAGCGGTACTATGTGCTCGTGACCACCATGAATGGGCTTTATCGATATTTCATGAATGATCTTATTGAGGTCACCGGTTGGTTTCATCGCACCTCCACCATTCGCTTTGTGCAAAAAGGCAAAGGCGTGACAAATCTGACTGGTGAAAAACTATATGAGTTCCATGTGATGGATGCAGTCGAGGCCATCCAGCAGGCCTATCAGACGACAGTGGATTTTTATGTCATGTTGGCCGACCCACTGACTTTGAAATATACCTTGTATCTCGAACACCCACCCTTGGACTTTTTCGTCGGATACAAGCTTGAGCAACATATGGGGCAGGCAAATCTGGAATTTCACGCCAAACGAGAGAGTGGAAGATTGCAGCCTCTTCGAATTTTGTATCTTCAGCCTGGGACGGGTGAAGCCTATAAAACCCATTGCCTTCAACAAGGGCAACGGGATGCCCAATTCAAATTGGTGAGATTGCAATATGCCAAAGACTGTTCATTTAATTTTTCAAACTATGTGAGAGCCTGAATCGAAACGTTCTGTGATACTCACGATCAAAAAACTGGAGATCCCATTTAAGCAGGCTTTCGCCCATGCGACGGCCATTCGTTCCTGTACCGAAGGTGTGTTGGTCAAAGCCGAATCAGCGAAGGGGGTGATCGGGGTCGGGGAGGGGTGCCCTAGGAAATATGTCACGGGAGAAACGATTCATACCGCCACGAGTTTTTTTGAGTTGCATCGGGAGGCATGGGAACAATTCAGGAGCTTAGAGGACCTTAAGACATGGATGACCACGAATAGCCAACGTATCGATATGAATCCGGCCAGTTGGTGTGCGGTAGAACTGGCCTTGTTGGATCGCTGGGGACAAGAACATGGACAATCGATAGAAGCTTTTCTGGACATTCAGGAATTAACCGGGCAATTTCACTATTCTGCCGTGCTAGGAACGGAGAATGTCGCCACCTTTGAAAAACAAGCGCAACAATTTTCGGCGCTCGAGTTTTGCAATTTCAAAATGAAGGTCACGGGCAATCTTGAAAATGATCGGCAAAAAATTGAGTTCCTTAAACATCTTCCTATCAAAAATCTCCGCATACGCCTAGATGCCAACAATCTCTGGAAGACCGCAACTGAAGCGGTGATGTACCTCAAAAGTCTTCAGTATCCCTTCATGGCCATCGAAGAGCCACTTCAAGCCGGAGACTATGAGGGGTGCTGGCAGATCAGTCAACAGCTAGGTCTACCTATTATTCTTGATGAAAGCTTTTTGCGACTTGAACAATTTGATCGACTATACCCTTACCCTCAAGCCTGGATCATCAATGTCAGGATTTCCAAAATGGGCGGCATTCTCCGATCTCTGGTGATTGCGGATGAAGCCAAAGCCAGAGGCATTCCCATCATCATCGGGGCGCAAGTGGGTGAAACCAGTATCCTCACCCGAGCAGCACTCACCGTCGCCAACTGCTACCGCGACATTCTTCTGGCCCAGGAAGGCGCATTCGGAAGCTATCTTCTACAACATGACATCACCGACCCACCTCTCATGTTCGGCAAAGGCGGAATTCTCGATCCTCAACCCCTCAGCGCCCTGCCCGGTCTCGGGCTGACTCTTTCCCAACCCGCATAAGCCCTTTTACCTTTCTGTTCCCAAGTATTTTCCTACCCCGGGCAAAGCCCTTCTGTACATTTTGAGAGGGGTTGGCTAGGATGGTGCGCCAACCAGAAAATCCTCAAATATTCAGTTATGAAAAAGAAAATTACTGTTTTTGTGTCCTATGCCAGAGCTAACCGGGATCTGGCGACCAGGTTTTTGAAGAAGTTCAAAGAACAGGCCGCGCCTTCAAAGCAATATCAATATGCCTTTTGGCGGGATGCAGATATTCTTGTGGGAGAAAAATGGCATGAGGCCATTCAAGAGGCCTTAGCGCAATGTGATGTGGGATTGGTGCTGATCAGCCCGGCCTTCTTAGGATCGCAATACATTCAAGGCCATGAATTGCCAAAATTNCTGAAAAGCGGAGGGAAGTCGGTGATTCCGGTCCTGTTGCAACCGATCGATTTGGATCGACATGATTTAAAGGGACTCCAGCGCACGCAGATCTTTCGGCTGGATCGCCCACGCTTCGCTTCGCCTAAGGCATACGGCGAATGTTCGGGTGCCCAGCGCGATCAATTTGCCTTGGAACTCTTTCGGCAGGTCGAAGCCCGTTTGGATAAAATGGAGAAAAATTAATGCGAACGTTTCAGGAAAGTATGGTTGCTTTTTTCGTCATACCCGCAGGTTGTAGAGCTTGCCCCTACAGCTATTGGCAGGGGCGGGGATCCATCTGGAAAACTTCAAGATGGATGCCCGATGACAACCGTCTGGCATGACGGGAATGGATGGATTCCCGATAGAAAATGTCTGGAATGACGCTTGTGAGGATAAACTCCTAGCCAAAACCTGCAGGAGTTGACTCATCATTCATTTAATTTTCACACATAAAAAACCATGAACGAACCCATCATCATCTGCCCTAGCTGTAAGACCGAGATCAAACTCACGGAGTCGTTAGCGGCTCCGCTTATTGAAACGACGAGGCGCGACTACGAGCAACGGCTTGCGCAAAAAGAAGCGGAGGCAGCCAAGCGCGAAGCGGGCATCCGGGAGCGTGAAGCCGCTCTTGCCAAAGCCACCGAAACCCTCGATGAGCAAGTCGCCGATAAGCTCAAGCTCGAGCGCAATAAAATTGTGGCCGATGAAGCCAGGAAAGCCAAGCTAGCCCTCGCCAATGACCTCGAGCAGAAAACTAAAGAGATACTTGAGATTCAGGATATCCTCAAGCAGAAGGATGAAAAGCTTGCCGAAGCGCAAAAAGCTCAAGCCGATATGCTTCGCAAGCAACGTGAGCTGGATGAGGCCAAACGAGAACTTGACCTCACCGTCGAAAAGCGAGTGCAGGAAGGACTTAGTGCCACGCGGGATCAGGCGAAGAAAGAAGCCGAAGAAGCGCTGAAATTCAAAGTCATGGAGAAAGAACAGACCATTACCTCCATGCAAAAACAAATTGAAGAGCTCAAGCGTCGGGCTGAACAGGGTTCCCAACAACTTCAAGGAGAGGTTCAGGAACTCGAACTTGAATCAGTTCTGTCTGCCAAGTTCCCATTGGACCAAATTCAACCCGTACCGAAGGGAGAATTTGGGGGAGATGTCCTTCAGCATGTCACTGGTCCATTCGGCCAAGCCTGCGGCACGATACTCTGGGAATCGAAACGCACCAAAAATTGGAGCGATGGCTGGCTTGTGAAATTGCGGGAAGATCAGCGGCAGGCCAAAGCAGAACTGGCGGTGATCCTCAGTCAGACGTTGCCGAAGGATGTGGACACCTTTGATCTGATTGACGGCGTGTGGGTGGTTCATCCGAAAGCGGCTCTTCCAGTGGCCATGGCCTTGCGGCACAGCTTGATGGAGGTGGCCGCCGCCCGCCAGGCGGGAGAAGGCCAACAAACAAAAATGGAAATAGTCTATGACTATTTGATGGGTCCACGATTTCGCCAGCGGGTACAGGCCATCGTTGAAGCCTTTAGTACGATGCAAGAAGATCTCGACAAGGAACGTAAAGTCATTACCAAGCAATGGGCCAAACGCGAAGAGCAAATCGGTCGAGTGATGCAAGGCACCGTCGGCATGTACGGCGACCTCCAAGGCATCGCCGGGAAAACCTTACAGGAAATTGAAGGCCTGGAACTCAAAGCACTTGATGCTCCCAAGGATGAACTCGACGGAAAACTGTTGTAAAAAAATTCTGCGAGCAGGCCAAAACATGGATGCGATCACTATGAACATGTCGGTGGTCTTTTAGTGCAAGGGATTCTGGGGGGGAGCGAGAGCAGATTTCTACAAGGATTCTTCACGGATATCAGATGCTCCCCCGAATTCAGCGAGGAGAACATCGTGTATGGCCAACACCGATTGGTGGAGTATCCAAACGGGTTCCTTCATTTGGCCAGAGCCCGCAAGGTATTGCG
>BS_KBA_SWE02_21mDRAFT_10000955_pt1 | contig 10925 bp, 10 predicted proteins | sample BalSeasSWE02_21m_FD_9196 | JGI IMG/M metagenome (IMG submission 9196)
CAATTAAACTTTTCCCGAAGGTTTAACGAGACTCCGAGAGCTCGACACGCTCTGTTGACCTCTTGCTTCCCGTCGAAGCCAGTCACCCCCATATGTTTAAATACATTATTCCTCTCTTTTCGAGAGCTTTTTTTAGTTTACCCCAAGATGCTTCCGAGTGCCACTCTGAACATTCGCTGTTCGATAATTTCTAAGATAAGCATGAATTACGAGAATTCAAGAGCCTGTGGGTTTGGCGTGTATAGTGAGCTAGGCTTTTCTCCCTTAGTTTCTTAAAGATGAAAAGCGGTTGAGTTATTTGTAGATTGGTCAGAGGGTCTTGATCGGTGAACGTTGGACGTTTGTCACTCCGTGAGTCTGACTTTTTTAAATGGGCTATTACCAAACATGAATCATAATGGGGCTTGTTGATCGTCTCACGAGCCAAAACTCTTATGACCTGCTGCCCCAATTCGGATTTGATTGAATTTGTTCAAACCGGGCCGGCTCCTTCAGATCCCGTGACGGCCACGAATAATGGAGAGGCGGATCTTTATGGGGGTGAACCGGGGTTGGCGTTTTGGGCGACCTCCTGTGTGTCAGGATTTGTGAATGGCGCGTTTCAGTAAATTGGCCAGATGATTCGTGGCATCAAGTGGCTCCCGCGTCTTGGGTTGGCTTACCCTCAAGCTTGAGTGATTCCTCTTTCTTCCTTCGAGCTTTATCAAGCACCATAGCCTCTTTTCCCCTGCATTCTGTGGTATACCTGGACTGTTCGCTGAGGGTAGGGGAATGCTATTTCGGCTGAATGCTCATTTCTGAGGGAGAATGGTGATATGGCGTGGACGTTATTGATGGTCGCAGGATTTTTTGAGATTGTGTGGGCGACGTTATTGAAATTTACGGATGGGTTTACGAAGGTGTGGCCGAGCGTAGGGACTGTTGTCGCAATGGGAATCAGCATGGTCTGTATGTCGTTCGCGCTTCGCGAGATCCCAATGGGAACGGCTTATGCGGTCTGGACGGGCATTGGTGCCGTTGGCACCGTGATCTTGGGGATTGTGTTGTTTGCTGAACCCAAGAACGCGGTTCGACTGGTGTGTCTAGCGATGATTATTGCTGGTATTGCGGGATTGAAGCTCTCGTCAGCTTCTTAAATACAAAGGGAAAAGTCAAAAGTGCGATGTGAGGAGAGATTGAGTCGTCAGTAATCGAAATGCGTTCTTTTGGGTCATTATTTCTAAAACGCCCAACTGACAAACGTATACCGTTCCCCCTTGGTGAGTTCTTTGACGGCATGGGGATACATGAAGTTTGAGGGAAACACCATGATATCTCCGGCTTTCAATGGCACCTCATGGTGGCCAAAGAACACAAACTCCCCCCCTTCATAGCCTTCATTCAGCACTCCTAAAATACTCAGGATGGGGATGCCTTTTCGCTGCCCATCAAAGAGCGAATGAATATGGTCATAATGCTCGCGCATCATGGTGCCTGTTGAGTAACGGTTAAATCGAATAGGGGTAAACGTCTTCACAAAACTTTTGATCCGGTCGTCATCCTGGTGATTGTACTTAACCATATATTCCTGAAGGGCCTGAAAAATATACTGTCCGAGCCCGTCTTGTAATTCTTGAGTTGTGGTCAAGACGTCGAGTTCTTTTTCAGGTTTGGACTCATAATCATTGGCCGCATAGCTGTACCAGGAATGTTTGGTCCATTCTTTATCTCGAATCTCCTTCAAGACCGCTTCACAGATGTGTGAAGGGATGACGTTCGTGACATAAATATAATCAGTAATTTTGTCCATTGATTCGGTCATTTTTGGCTAAAGAAGAATTCTTATACTCCAGAGAATTTGCCCCATTCTTTTAAGTATTCTAGAACGATCAGGAAACCCGTTCAACATTTTTCGCGCGCTTCTCAATGGGGAGCGGTACAGCGTTAAATAGAAAATTGAACGGCAGGTTGGGATCCATTGGACTCACCGAGGATACCTTGTTGCTTGAGGGTCTCGATAATTTGATGCGTGCAGGCATCGAAATCTTCGGGGCCGGCAAAAATAAGATCCATATCTGGTTGGGGCCCGGCCTGGTCTTTGGTCATGTGAACCGTGATGACGGGAATCGGGTTGACCAATGTTTGTATGGTTTGGACGATATTCTTGGCTTCCTGTTGAAAGGCGTTTGTTGTGGTAATGACCAGGGACCCCGTGTCGGTCAATAACCGGACGACTTCTCCAAACCGTCGGACTATTTCCTCTGGTTTGGTATCTTGCAGATCGGCGTCGAGTCCCCGCTGCAAATTTTCAGCCGCTAAGAGGTAGGCATGGCGGCCTTCTGCCACTAGCACGGTTTCTAGCTTTCGGGCCAGGAAACTTTTGGCTGTGGTATCTGGTCCAGTCAGGAGTACCACCGCCGCCCGGTGTCCGTAGCGCAGGCTCCGATCTTCGGCGCACACATCACCTTTCACCCAGGCCGAATCCCGTTCCCGGGCTTCGGTTCGAAAATCTTCCTGTTCGTCAGAAACTAATTCGGTGATGATGCCCCCGCCTGCTACGTCATAGTTATCGACTAAGACGAAACGACCCGTTGATTCGAAATTCGCATAGAGGTCAAAAGCCAAAGGCGCTTTAGTTCGCAAGGTGATATCGGCGACTTCATTGCGAAGTACGGTCGATTGCGTGCGACGGTCGTCCAAATTTGTGGCATCGACGATGCGATGAATGGCGACAATTTCGCAGTGTACTTCTCGAGTGGCCAGTCGCAAGGTGTAGGTTCGTCTGGTTTCGAGCGGGCGGTTGCCTAACCAAAATAAGTTGGCACGAATTTGCGTAGAGACTAAAGGACGAGCGTCTTCATGTGTGGCGATGTGTCCACGCTCCACGAAAATTTGTTCATCCAATGTGATGCCCACTGATTGACCGGCCGTGGCTTGCGTTGGTGGAGGATCGACATTGAAGGCCTCAATCGTTTGGACGTTGGCCGATTTATTCGTGGGGGAAAATACTAAGCGATCACCGATTTTGAGCTTCCCGGCCGTAATGCGTCCCACCAAGATGCGGCGGGCATCAAACTTATACACATCTTGGAGGGGGAAGCGAAGAGCTTGTTCGTTCCGAGCAGTCTCTAAATGGAAATGGGCTAAGGAGTCCAAGACGGAGGGGCCGGTATACCAGGGGGTTTCGGGACTGACCTTGGTGATATTGACGCCTTGCTTGGCGCTGGCAGGAATAATGTATTGAGGAATGACATTTAATTGGGTCAGAAATTCACGATATTCTTTTTCAATGGCCTGAAACGTCTCTTCCCGATAGTTGACCAGATCCATTTTGTTCACGATGACGGTCACTTGTTTCACACCTAACATGGAGAGCAAGAGACCATGGCGCTTGGATTGGTCGCGCACACCTTCCAGGGCATCAATGATCAACAGTGCCGCTTCAGCGCGTGCTGCGCCCGACACCATATTTTTTAAGAATTCTTTATGCCCTGGGGCATCAATGATGATGTATTGTCGGCCGCCCCAGATAAAAAAGGTTCGAGCCGTATCAATCGTAATGCCTTGTTGCTGTTCTTCCAGAAACGCATCGAACAAAAAGGCATATTCAAATTCTTTGCCTTGCTGACGGCAAATGGCCTGGATTTTTTCAATCTTGCCTTCGGGTAGGGTTCCCGTGTCTGCATACAGACGGCCCAGCAACGTGGACTTGCCATGATCCACATGCCCCACGATCACGATATTCATGCGTTCTTGGATGGTGGTCTCGGTCGCCATCATTACATGTACCCGTCTTTGCGTAATTGTTCCATCCCGCGTCCTTCGTCTTGTGCGCGCCCGGCTCGTTCAGCCACGTGACTGTTCCGTAATTCAATAAGGACCTCATCAACGGATTTGGCGGTGGATTGAATAGGAGTCGTACAAGGGGCGCATCCTAGGCTGCGGTAGCGTTGTCCGGTTCCCTGATCCAAATAGAGGTGGTCTAAAAAGGGAATATTTTCCAGCTTGATGTATTCCCAGATATTGATTTCCGTCCAATCCAGCAGGGGATGAATGCGAATATGCGTGCCAGGTGGAAACGTGACTTTGTATTGATCCCAGAGTTCAGGTGGCTGATCGCGGAAATCCCATTCGTTGTTTTTGTCTCGAGGAGAAAAATAGCGCTCTTTCGCACGAGTAGGATCTTCATCAGATCGAACGCCCAAAATAATCCCGGTATAACCCTTTTCTTCCAAAAGAAGCCTCATGCCTTCGGTTTTCAACGCCTTGCAACAGACACCGCGGCCTTTTTCGAAATTCATCCCTTCGGCCAGAGCCTTTTTATTTTGGCCGACAATCAGGTTTAATCGCCATTCCCGAGCCAGCCGGTCACGATATTCGATCATCTCCGGAATTTTGAAACTGGTATCCACATGCAGTAGGGGAAATGGGACATGGCCAAAAAACGCTTTGCGCGCCAACCACAACAAGACCGTGGAGTCTTTCCCCATGGACCACAGCATGGCCAGGTTTTCGAAATTCTTATAAGCCTCGCGAAGAATATAGACGCTCTGATCTTCTAATTGACGGATGTGTTTCATGCGGTCACCATGGGCGATGAGAATGAGTCAGGGCGTTGAGATGGACGAGCCGGTGTGTTGACAAGATTCTGAAAAAAGACGCCGGCCTTTCCGGAATCGAGCATGTCATGTGCTAGAGGTGTGGCCTTGGCCAGGGACGGAGCCAGGCCTGCCGCGTAGATCAGTAGCGACGCATTGAGAATCAACCAGGCGCGCTGATCGCCTCGTAGGCGATTTTCCAGTAATTGGATGATGATTTGTGCTTCGTGTTCCAGCCTTGCGGAAGATGCGGTGGTCTCAAGTGTTCCTGTTTTGGTGCTCATGGCTTGGAAGGGTCCAGAGCGAAAACCGGCATCTTCTGGGCGGAAGAGCAAGGGAGAAATGTGCCCACTCCGTAGTTCACGGGCTGATGAAGAGGCTGATAATGACAGCTCGGGGAACCCTTCCACCCCTTGAATAATCAGGGCTCGTGGAGTTCCCAGCATATCGAGTGCTTCCACCATTTTGCTGAGATAGGGGGGATGCGCAATGCCAATAACCTGTGAGGGGAGCTGAGCAGGATTGAGCAGCCTGGCAATTTGATGTGCCAGATTTTGCAAGCCGAATTCCTGACGCAGATCTAATAGTTTGGTTAACGGGGCGTGGTATCCCGCCAGATCCATATACACCCAAGCATCCCGAGATCCTAGCTCAATGGCCTCATGGGCAGACTGTGCGATGGGAAGTTTCAAATGTTGAAGGACTCGAGGAAGGTCATAGTCGAGAGACGGATTTTCAACCCCATGCATGAACATTTTTGCGCCGGCTGCCGCGGCGACAATCGAGGCAGCGATCACGATATGAATTGTATTGTGTTTCTCTGCATAAAGCGGGATATCGACCATGTGCGTGGAATCAGGAAACTGAATCGGTGTCCCGTACTTGCGGGCGGTCGACGTAAACGCGGCCAATTCTCCGATGGATTCGGTTTTGATCCGCATCGCCATGAGAAACGCCCCAATTTGGACGGCTGTGGCTTGTCCCTCAATTATGGCCTTCATGGCGAACTTCGCCTCTTCCCAGGTCAAGTCCTTGGCGCCTTTGAGCCCCTTGCCGATTTTGGCAATCAGGTTGTCCATAGAAAGAGCATTGATCAAAACGTCAACACCTGGTCCGCCGGGAGGACGGCTTCCTTCCAAAAGGCCTCGGCTGTTTGGACTTCGTCCAATTCTGGAATCAGATCTTCGGGTCTCATATTAAAATAGCGGAGAGAGTCTTTACAGATAGACAATTTTACGTTCCCGGTTTCTTTGACTTTTTGGAGAAAGGTTGGGAAATCTGCTTTCTTTTCCTCACGTAAAAGGTCTCGCATGAACGATTCCCGACCTCGATAGCCTTCTGACATGATCAGTTCCTTGATTTTGGTTTGGCTCATGCGGCCTGCCGCTTCATCTCGGAAATACCCACTCACCTCTATTCCACTGGCCGCAGCCAGAGCCATCCATTCGCATGCTTGAAGAAGGTTGTTGAATCCCCCTCCAGTAATAATAACTGCCACTTTTTTCACTGATTTCCTCCAACTCTCATTCTGTCTGTGTGGTGAATGATGGTGTTCGACGCCCAATTTCTCTTAGCGATGAAGCCCACATTCGGTCTTGGCTGAACTTTTCCACCGTCCAGACCGGGAATCCTCGCCAGGCATCACTGGAGCGGTGCAGTGGGTACAGCCAATACTCGGAAAATGCTGGTCATGGAGTTCATTGTAAGGCACGTTCTGGGTACGAATGTAATCCCAAACCTGTTCCCATGACCAGGCCGCCAACGGATTAAATTTCACCAAGCCAAACTTGGCATCCCACTCCACAATGCCGGCATGAGCACGAGTGGGAGATTGATCCCGACGAATCCCTGTGATCCATGCGGCATAATCTTTGAGAATACGGGTTAACGGTTCTATTTTGCGGAGCTCGCAGCATTGGTCAGGGTTTCGAAGCCAGAGGCCTTCGCCATGTTGCGTGGCTTGCTCTGTTGGGTTGAGTGCCGATTTCATCTGGATGATCTGTTCGTCTTGCAACTGATAATGCGTGATGATTCGATCGCGAACGGCATACGTTTCGGGAAATAAAAAATCGGTGTCCAGATAAAAGAGCACGCTACGAGGGTTTATCCGAAGCATCATGTCGACAAGCACGACATCTTCGGCCCCAAAACTGCACGCCAAAATAATGCGAGACCCATATTGCGCCAACGCCGTTTCCAGAATTTGGCTTGGAGCCTGGCCTTCCAGGGATTGGCTCAATCTCGCCAGCTCGTCCGGCGAGGGTGGTGTATTGACGGATGTAGACATCATGACCGGTTTTAGCCTTCAACCTTTTCGACAAGGACTTTGAAATGTTGTTGATCAGAATCCATAGGTTCTTGCTGGAGCACTTTATGCCCATCATTTCGAAGGCTGACCGGGACGTTGCGAATGGGGTCGCCGGCATCAAGCCAGACTTCCAGTTGTTCGCCTTCCTCCATCATTTCTAATTTTAATTTCGTTTTGACATAGTTCATGGGACAGGCCACGCCTCGTAAGTCATAGACCTGGGCCTTTCCAGCCGACGAAAGCGGCGGCTCGGATTGAGCGGGTGTGACTGTTGGGGGTGCTGTCTCTTTTGTTCCCAATTCCACCGGGATAAGCTTAAGATCCTGCCCGATTTGTTCCGTGACCGTTCGGCACACGTCGACAAACCCTTTGGCAAAGGTGATTTTGCTTTGGGTAAAGTCTGCGGAGGCGTCTTTGGTGCCGAGATCGCCGAATTTTGTGGCTACGTTATGGTATTCAGCTGGCATGAGCTTTTTCTCGCGAATCATGGTGTCGAATTCCATTAAGGTATCGGCATCGGTGTTGGGATCGATGCCTTCTGTCACGAGAATGGCTTTCGCGCCAGAAACCACCGCGCGGTAAGCTAAATTAATGGCGATGGCATATTGGTGTTTGTCTGCCAGGAGCCGTGCTTGGTAAAGCCCTTGCTCGGCTTCAAGAATTCGATTGTCGATCATCTCCAACGCGCCTCCGGCACATTCACCCGGCCCTAAATCCTCGACCGAAAATTCCTCGTCCCCTTCCCAATCGAAATAATACTGCTGATCATCTTGATACGTGGGGAGGATGGTATAAGGAATCAGTTCGTCTTTGAGTGTGGCCTTGCCTGTTCGGTTGATGAAGGCCGGGAGCGATTCGCCGTCGTTTCGCGTTCGTCGATAGAAGTCCAACAGATGCTGGACAGCGGCGGGCACATTTTTCGCCGGCACTTTCACAATCAATTGCGCAATCTTCGCCGTGCCGTTGACCTGGCCACCTAGATGCAGCTCATACACCGGGGCCACGTGGTCCCCAATGCGTTTACCCACCCCATGCAGACCAATCGTCGCAATATGATGCTGGGCACAGGAATTGTGGCATCCACTTATTTTGACATCGACGCCCTTGAGGTCATCGGGTGTTTTGCCGGCCGGAAACACTTCGGCTAAGGCCCGAGCAAGGCCCTTTGATGATGTGATGCCCAATCCACAGGTATCCGTCCCCGGGCAGGAGACAATGTCCTCGACACATTCGGCTCCAGGATCGCCTAATCCATGAGCCACCAACTCATCGTAAAAGTGAGGGAGCTGGTTATCCGGAATCCATCGAACGATCATGTTTTGGCTAATGGTGGTTCGGGTATTCCCGTTGGCATAGCGCTCAGCCAGATCGGCCAACACGAACATTTGTTCCGTCGTAATATCACCAGAAGGGAGTCGAACAACGGCAGCGTTAAATCCTGGTTGGCGTTGCGTGATGACATTGGTTGCGCACCAAGCGTTGTAGTCATCCGGAGAGGAGGCCGTCGCGCCATTTTGTGACGAGCCATGAGCCTGGGCATTCCCATTGCCTTGGGCCGATGCGCCATTCCCGTTTTTTGTAGGCATAATGAGTGCGGGATCATCAGGGTACAGGCCAGGGATCAATCCCAACTTCGTGGCACCAGATTGAATCATGCTGTCATACGTGTCTTTCCAGCGTTGCGCGAATTCCTCAAAACCTAATTTATCCAAGATGAACTTCATTCGGGCTTTGCTACGATTTTTGCGATTGCCCAAATTATCAAACACCTTCAACATGGCTTCGATTGAGGGAATGAGTTCTTCCATTGGGACAAATTCCCGAAGCGTTTTTGCGAGGCGCGGAGTGGACCCCAATCCACCCCCGACGACCATCTTGAAGCCAATGGTGCCTTCGGCATTCCGTGCGGCCAGTAAACCCACGTCGTGAATGGGGGTCAACGCGCAGTCTTGCTTGCAGCCGGAAAAGGCAATTTTAAATTTCCGGGGGAGACTTTGGTTCAGCGGATTTCTCAATAAATGATACGCCACCGTCTTGGCATAGGGTGTGACATCGAAGACCTCTCCCGGGCAGACGCCAGCGAGAGCACAGGCGGTGACGTTTCGAACCGTATTGGCGCAGGCTTCCCGTGTCGTCAAGTCTACTTCTGCCAATTTCCGCATAATGGTGCCGACTTGGGAAAGCGGCACGAAGTGTAATTGAATATCTTGGCGAGTTGTGACATGACCGACGCCCGTCGCATAGGTATCGGTGATATCAGCCACTTGCCGTAATTGATTGGCTGTGAGTCCGCCAAAGGGAATTTTGATGCGGATCATTTGGACGTCTGGTTGGCGTTGTCCGTAGATGCCGTATTGCAGACGAAAAGGTTTAAAGGTATCAAGAAGGGTATCACCGGATTGAAGCCGAGCCACCTCATCTTCGAAGGTTTCGATTTCCTCAAGAATTTCCTGAGGAATGGGAATCGTCTGAATGGGAGGTCTAACGGTAGCTGGTGAGGTGCTCATGATAATCCTCCAAATGGCGGACAAAAATCGTATGTTATCAATAGGTGCTTGTGAGGGACGTTCAATGACATCGTGAACTCTTTCATCAATAGCGAAACTAGATATGATACATCAAGCTGCGCTGGGATTCGAGCCTTTGATACTGATCGACTAAGGTTTGAAGTGAAATCACTCGAAGAACTGCTTGCTCGGCCTCCTGAACTTGTGCCCAAATGTTTGACAGTATCGTGTTGGAGGCCTGAGGGTTTTCACTCTGTTCCGTTGATCCATTTGCCGTCGAGGACGGCATCCCTGCCCCGTTCATAGAATTGACCAGTTCAGCCAAAGATATCTGCTGAGGGTCATGAGCGAGCGTATACCCGCCCTGAGCGCCTCGAAGACTTCGCACAATGCCGGCCTGCTTCAGTCCTTGAAGAATTTGTTCAATGAATCGAGCAGGAATGCCTTGCTGCTTGGCTATGGCCTTGGCTTGAAGGGGGATCGTTCGATCATGACGAGCGAGTTCAATCGTGGCCATTATTCCGTATGTGACTTTAATGGGAAATCGGTTCATTGGTTAATCCCTACTAAATCGATAGGAATGGTATTTTTATATCATCTCATCGAAAATTGTCAAGGATGGTAAAGGGCAATTTGCGCAGAGTATAAGCACCAAGATAATGAAAAACGAAAAATGGCAAAGATGGGGCGATGGTCTCACAGCATTTCAATGCGCTAAATCCTTAATACTTAAGGAAAATAAGCCGATATTGTATTCAGTGACTATTGAGAATCTTCACGTTCTGCCAATGAGAGACGATTTATGCACAACAAAAAAGATATAGCCGATCTTCTAGAAGAGGTTCAAACCATCGTCCATGCCTTGCGTGACGAGAAATCTGATTTGGGAGATCAGGTCAATGTACTTGAGGCCCAATTGTCTATGGTGAAGGCAGAAAAATTAAAAGAGATTCGGAATCTACAGGATATCAATACTCAATTGACGAAGGAGTTGCAGGAAACCCACGATCGACTCCTACGCGAGTTGCAAGACGCTCAGCAAAAGCTCGACCGCTTTCATCCTGAATTACAAAGCCTCCAGGATGACCTGCAGAATGCTGAAATGCAGACCCATCTTCTGGCTGTTGAACTGTCCCAAAAAGATGAGATTATTAAGAGTCTCAATTCTCGCCTTTCTGAGTATACTTCGTTGCTTCCTTCGTCTATGGCTGTTGAAGAGTCAATTTCCTCGAACTAACTCCCCCCAATCTCTCTTGTCCGTTTGGGCAATCCCGAAATTATTTCCACCCCCTCCCTCATGAAGTGAAAATGTGATTCCGTTTTGATGGTCTCATGCGAGGCGTAGGTTTCGTTTTGGCTAAGTCTGACGTAACAAGTTCTTCAGTGGAAGAATGTGGGCCTGAGCATTGTGCCATTCCTGGCGTTTGCGATAGGGTTTGCGCAGTCGATCGCACCATCTAGCCGACGGGGAAGATGGTGTGGTGGCCTGTAAGATAGGGGCGGGTATCCTAACAATCGTCTGTGGAGGAAGGT
>BS_KBA_SWE02_21mDRAFT_10000956_pt1 | contig 10922 bp, 7 predicted proteins | sample BalSeasSWE02_21m_FD_9196 | JGI IMG/M metagenome (IMG submission 9196)
CAAATTCACCCGATTGTTATGGTTTTCTTTATAAGTTTTGTAATGTCCTTTTGAAGTTCGGTAGAGTTCAACAGGTATCCGGTCTCGGAAAAATGATGCTTGCATGATCTTTCACCCCGACTCCGCCCAAAATCGTGCAAGGCTGACAGATCAATCTTACACTATTTCCCCATGAAGTCAAACGGATGTTTCATATAGGAAAGGTTCAGTCAGACTTTCAAAGAAATCGGGCTGATTCTATGGATCATTTCCCCTCTAAAACCTCTCGAATCGCTGAAGCCAGATTCCGGATGCCTATGGGCTTCTCAATGTATTTGCGCATACCGAGGGCCTCCGCTTTCTTTGCCGACATCCTCTCACTGTAACCCGTACAGATGATCACCGGCATATTCGGCCGAATTTGCAGCACTTCTGTGGCCAGCCTGTCGCCGGTCATTCGAGGCGTAGTCATATCGGTTAGTGGTTGCAAATTCAAATCCCATGGGGCATTATTCACAACATTTCTCATTGGCGGTACAATTGACACCCCTTGGTGGATTTGAAATGGNGCCGTTCGGACGTTTGATTTAGGGTATACAGGTTTTGCTCAACCTCCGTCAAGAGTCTGACATTCAATTCTGGCTTAATTATCCGAACCGGAAGGGTTTCGGCCGAACATTCTTTTTCTACCCGGTCGTACGACCGGTGCGAGCGGACAAGGAGCGTTTGAGTATGGCAGGGCTCATGCCCAAACCGTTATGGATTTTTCAAGTGTTTGCCAATTTTCAACATGTTATCAGGGGCTTTATTGTCTTTGCAACGGTGTTGCGGTTTCTGTCCCTGGCATGGGTGGCCTTGGCCTCGGGGCCCGACCCGGATGCCCCCAGGTTTCTGGAGGGGGACCTGCGGAAGATTGATTTTGACGTTTCGGGGTTCCATATCTACTGGAAAGACCGGCTGCGACTGGAAAGCCCGGAAAAGGCCTTGAAGATCCAGATTGGCGGAATTGTGCAAGTGGATTCCGGGTATATCGGGGCGAACAGCCCACTGCAGGGGGACTTTCCCGGCCTGCAGGGCTATAACACGGATTTCCGTAGGCTGCGCCTGACCACGTTCACCACCCTCTATGAGACAGTGGATATCAAGCTCGACATTGATTTTGCGCGACAGCAGGAGATCAAGGACTTCTGGATCGGGATGAGCAATCTCCCGGTAGTCGGGGATGTGAGGGTCGGCCACATGAAGGAACCTTTCTCATTAGAGGAGCTGACCAGCAGCACGAATCTGACATTTATGGAAAAGAGTCTCCCAATCCTGGCCATGTCACCCGGCCGGGACGTGGGGGCACTGTGTCAGAACACGGCCCTGAACAATCGGCTGACGTGGTCGGCTGGCGCCTTCGTAGTCACCGGTTCCTTTGCCAACATGGGCAATGCTGGGGATCGGCTGTCCCATATACAGGGCTATGCCTTCACCGGCCGGATTACCGGCCTTCCATGGTATGCGGACAAGGGGTTGCGGCTGATGCACACCGGCCTCTCCTATACATATCAGGACCGCAATGCGACCAACATGGACTCACGCCTGAAGTTGAGTACCCTGCCAGAGAGCTACCTCACGTACCAGAGGCTCGTGAGCACCCCATCCTTTTTAAACAACGGTATGCACATGATCGACCAGGAATGGGCTGTGGTCCTGGGGCCATTATCGTTTCAGGCCGAATATGTGCATGCATTCGTAAATGCTGACAAGGCGGACGACCCGGGGTTCTGGGGCGGCTACGTGTACGGCAGCTATTTCCTCACAGGCGAGCACCGTACCTACGACATGAAGAAGGGATTCTTCGGCCGGGTCAAACCCAAGGACAATTTCCGGTTTTTCGGAGTCGGATTGGGGGCCTGGGAACTGGCCCTCCGCTATTCCTATGTGGATCTAAACAGCGGGAAGATCCAGGGAGGGAAGGAGAGGAACCTCACGGCCGGCGTCAACTGGTATATCAATCCGCACATTCGCATCATGCTCAATTACATACACGCCGACGTCCGAGACCGGGCTGCCCCACCGGTGGACCACGGCAATGCAGACATCTATCAGGGGAGGTTTCAGATCAACTTCTGATTCGTATCGCCCGCCGGTAAAAGGGGTATTCGGAGGTTTTGGGCGTTCAGGAATTTGGGGATGGCCCTCTTTTTGCTGAATCCCTTCTAATCAGAACCCGGAGCTTTGAAAATCCCGGAAAGGTCGATATGGAGCCCCTGGAAAACGAGTTTTGGTGTTAAGGGAAAAGGAACCACAACATCTATGGTATCGGATCGGAAAGGGTCGAGGCTTTTTTCAGAAAAGGGGCTATGTCATGCAGACAGGTTTAAGCGGGCTTCGTATAATCAAAGAAGAATAGAAGAAGGTGGTATTTCGGCGTAATTGCGTTACTTCTTTCAACTGTGGACGACCCTTCGATTTCACCATGAGAATTGTTACAACCCCAACATATTGGGGTCGGCCAATTTACATCGTTATTCCGCCCGATTCAGCCTTACCTTGCATAAGTCTTGCACGTCACTTGATCCAATTTTTACCGATTTTCAGCCACTTGTAAACCAAAAAATTTTGAAGTGTCCAACGCAAGGTTAGATATGTCAGCCTTGAAGTCACAGATTTCGCTTTCGTAGACCAATTACCCGGGATCTCACCAGGAAATGAATAAAATTTTCTATAGCAACGGAAAATTTAAAAACGCTACGCAGACACAAAATATGGTAGGCGCAAAAATTCGCTTTGAGGCTCCAACCAGTTGACATATCTTGACAAAGATCCAATATATCGGGAGGTCAAAAAGCCTGTGATATCTTCAAGTCGGGGAAATTGGGCAAACCTGAAATAAGTGACCCTATCTTTAGCCTCAGGTAGGTTTTGTTTTCTTTTGGATATACGGAAAAATTCACACTATCAAAAAGTGGTGCTACGCTTTACGTATTCAAATAAGCGATTATCCTTTTGAACTCAAGCCGGAAAATACTGACAACCACTACATGTTGTAGTTAATCAAATCACAGCCAATCCGGTTATGGGAAAAAGGTGATGTGCATCAATCTTTACCAGAAAGCCGCCCAAAATCGTGTAAAGATGGCAGATCAATTGTCGAATTGGCCGGATCCCATCAGAAAAGCAGGCCTGCAAGCATGCTGGAAGCAAGAGCGCCTGAAAAGGTCTCCGTGTTCAGACACGAAGAAATGAACCATGCGAAAACCTCATAATTCTTCTCTACCTTCTGTTTTTTCAGGGTCGGTTCCAAGGGCCTCGGCAATCAGACGTCTGGCCTGCCCGACAAGGTAGAGGGGCAAAGAAACAAGCAGGAAAGGGACGTTGTCTTTTCCTGCTACTCCGGTCTCTTGCCGGGAACATGATGGCGGCATGGCATTGAACCTGAGCGCCACCGGGGATTTTTTCTCCGCCACAAAAACCTGCAGCGATTTCAAGGCGCCGGTCGTGCCCGCCTTTACCTCAACCGGCACGACCTTGTCTTCGTGTGCGATCAGATAATCCACTTCAGCGCTGGAGCTTTTCTGTTCTCGGTTCCAATAAAAGAGTTGCGGCTTCTCATAGCCTGGCCCGTCATATAAAAGATGCTGACCGACAAACTGTTCGGCCAGAGCGCCATTGTTCACCATGAGTAGGTCATCCACCACTTCCAAGCCCGGCAGAGTAAGACCAAGTGAAGTTGAAACCAGCCCGGTGTCCAGAAAAAGAGGCTTGAAATCGCGTTCTTTGGCCTCGGCCCCCAGGGGCACGCCATTTCCGGCACTGTGCCTGACCCGGTAGATGACCCGCGCCATTTCCAGCAGATGCAGGCTATCGGCAAGCTCCCTTGACCGCTCTTCAGGGTCAAGCCGCACATATTTAAGTTTATTGCCGATCAGGGCCGGTATCCGCCTGAAGACCTTCCGCAATCTTTCCGGATAAATGCGTTTTCGGTATTTACTGAAATCATCTTCGTAGGTTTGCAGGATGGCCGCATGTTCACGAATCGCCTCGGTAAGTTGACCGGAATTGCCATACCACGCAACTGCGGCAGGCATCCCTCCGACAATCCAGAAAAGCTTTAAGAAGTTGAGCAGGGAAAGATGAATAGACTCGGGGATGGGTTCATTTAGTGAGTAGTCTTTCAAAAACTTCGTCATTCTCTCCTGACCCAGAGCCAGGAGAAACTCCTCCATGTCCATGGGGCCGAGATGCAGATATTCCACCCGGCCTACCGGCATGGAAAAATCATGGTCCGCTAACAAAAATTCCAGCAGAGAACCGGCTGCTATGACATGGAGATCTGATTGCTCTTCGTAGAAATAGCGCAACAGTGGCAGCATCTCCGGTGCAGCCTGAATTTCGTCGAGGAAGAGCAGGGTTTTCCCGGGGATTATTTCGGCATCGCGGTCAATCTGCAGAAGTTGCAGGCCTCTGCCGATATCTCTGCCGGCAAAAAGCTGTGCCTTTTCCGGATTTTTGTCAAAATTTATTTCAACCAGGTTGCCGAACTGACCGGCAAATTCCCGAACCAGCCATGTTTTGCCAACCTGTCGAGCTCCCCGGATAATGAGCGGCTTCCGGTTAGGGCGATCTTTCCAGTCAATAAGGTCATGCAGGGCCTTGCGATACATTTGCACCTCGCGGATAGAATTTCCAGGTCACCAAAAACAAGGATTCTCCGGCATCCTTCATAACGGCTAAAAAGTGGTTTACACTTTTTGCCATGAAAATACTTTAATACTTTCACCACCCGGTTCACGTCATTCCCGCGAACGCGGGAATCCACCTTGCTGCACAAAATCGTGGATTCCGGGTCATGCCCGGAATGACGGAAATGTAAACTACCAAATGAAGAATGTTAAGATTATGCACATAAATGGATAAAAGACAAGGGTATTTTGCGCAATAATGGTTTTTATATCAGGTTGTCCGAAACTGTTTTCAATCAAAGAGGTTTTCCAATTTGTACGCTTCTCTCCGCGAAATACAGGCTTTTATCGAAAAAGCAACTCTTTGACTTTCTTTAATGGCCTGTTCAGGATATCAAGAAAGTCATCCATTTTCAGCGCCCTGCAAGCCGGATAAAGAAGGACCAGGAAAAGCAGGCCTGCAAGCATGCTGGAAGCAAGAGCCCCTGAAAAGGTCTGCGTGTTCAGCCACGAAGAAATGAATCGCCTCACTCCTTCGACAACCGCACCGAGAAGGATGCTCAAAAGGATCATTTTGCCCACGCGTGCGTAAACCGCTCCGCTTTCACGGTTTTTCGTACGCCGATTCCAGATTGCATACAGCAGTGTGACCTGCATGAAGGCCGACAGGGAAACGCCGAGGGCGACTCCTGTGGCGCCCATCCGATCCATGGCCGCCAGGAAAAAAGGAATACTCAAGATCACCGCCGCCGTTCCCAGAAGGGCAGGAAACAAGGTGTTCTGCATGGCGTAATATCCCCTGACCACAATCGTCTGGGCGGAAAATGCAAAAGCCCCTAACAACAGATAAGGAAGGAGATGCGCAGTCAACGCCGTGGCAGCGGCGTCAAACCGGCCCCGCTGAAAGAGGAGGAAAACCACTTCGTGCCGGAGCACGATCAAAAGCACGGAGAAAGGAATGACGAGGGACAGGGCGGTCAGGGTCCGGTTCATAAGCTTTTTCATTTCCTCCATCTGCCCCTGGGCCACAAGGCGGGACATGAAAGGATAGGATGCGACCCCAACGGCCTGACCGAAAAGACCAACCAGAATAAAAACAATTCGCAGACCATAGTTGAGAGCGGCAACCGTTCCCCCAGGCATGTAGGAACCGAAAAGCCTGAAAAAGACCTCCGTTGAAAAGATCATGGTAAGCCCCAGGATAAGGGGAAGCGTGAGGAAAAAATACCGTCTCACATCCGGGTGCCGGACATTTATATTAGGGACAAATTTCATTCCGATCCGGCCGGCGCCAATCCATTGCACCAGGAAGTTTCCTGCAAAAGCCCCCCCTAACACTCCCCAGGCGAAACCTTCGATACCGATTCGAGGCCCTAANACAAGACCTCCNGCTATAATTCCCAGATTGTACAGCANAGGAGCCAGGGCGGGCAGGAAAAACCGTTCCCGGGAAAACTGCACCGCCATGAAAAGTCCCCCGGCAAAAAAGAAAAACTGGGCAGGCAGAACGATACACGTCATTCTCACCGTAAGCGCCCTGACGGCCGGGTCCTCGATACCAGGCGCAATAAAATCCACCAGGGTATCTGTCCAGAGACAGCCCGCAAGAATCAAAAGAAGCAGCAAAAAACCGAAAACCGTCAAGATTACCGAAAAAACCCTCCACCCCTCCTCTTCCATATCCCTGGCCAGATAACCGCTGAAGATGGGGATGAATGTAATGGAAAGGAAACCTGTGGCGGCCACATGGTTCAGGATCTCCGGGAGCAGGAAGGCCAGCTGGTAGGCATCCACCTGGCTTCCCGCACCTCCCATATAGGCNACCACCGCCTCCCTGAACAACCCGATGATTCGACTCAGGAAAACAGAGGACATCATGATGATGGAGGCGATGCCCACCTTTCTGTAAAGAGATCCACTCATAAACAACGACTATAAAGGACCCCGTCCCATCAGTCAACAACGTCCACCGCTGTTTTCCGACCCGGAACACAGAATCGGTCCAAAAAACGGCCCCGGATTCTTATTTTAATTCTCGTGGATTTTTTCTTTGACTGAAGCCGTCTGCTGAATTATCTTCANNANAGAAAAANCAACCCCAATGCATTGCAGAAAGGCNTCCAATGAAAANAAGAGTAGTGATTACAGGTCTGGGCCCNNTCACCCCTATCGGAATCGGCAAAGAAGGATTCTGGGATTCTCTTATTTCCGGCAGATCCGGCGCAAAAAACATTAACTTTGAAACCGTCGACATGGACCAGTACAACTCNAAAATCGCCTGTTCCATTGAANATTTCTCCCTGACGGATTTTATTGAAAGGAGCAAGGACAGCAAATATTTAGGTCGAACCTCTCAATTCGCCATTGCCGGAGCCAAGCTGGCGCTCGAAGACGCAGGATTTACCCTCGAACCTGTGATTGTGGAAAGAGGCCCCAAATCTTATGTCATTAAAGACGAGAACTCTTCCAACGTAGGCGTTATTCTTGGCGTAGGCAGCCAGAACATGGACCTGTGCGAAAAATCGTTTTACCGTTTCATTAAATCCAATGGACCCAGTAGAGTTTCACCCTTCGCACTTCCCCATGCACAAATTTGCGCCGTAGCGGTGAACGTGACCGTCAAATTTGGAATCAAGGGAGGCGCCTTCAATGTATCCACTGCCTGCGCATCCTCCAACCATGCCATCATCCAGGCGTACAAACAGATCCTGTCAGGGGATGAAAAAGTGATTGTGACCGGCGGGGCCGATGCGTGCATAACACCGTTCGTGTTCGGAGGATTCGTGGCATTAAATGCCATGAGCACGAGAAACGACGAACCCCGGAAAGCCTCCCGTCCCTTTGACAGAGACCGGGACGGGTTCGTAATGGGAGAGGGCGCCGGGATTATTATTCTTGAGGAACTGGAACACGCCTTGGAGAGGGGTGCAAAAATCTACTGCGAAATGACCGGATATGGGGCGACTTCAGATGCCTACCATATCACAGTCCCCGATCCAGGGGGAGAAATGCAGGCGCGCGCTATGCAGGATGCACTGAAAAGGGCTGGGGCGGCGCCGGAGGAAATCGACTACATCAATGCCCACGGAACATCAACGGCGTTGAACGACCCCGTTGAAACCACGGCCATAAAGAACGCCCTGGGCAAACACGCTTACAACGTGCCGATCAGTTCCACAAAATCCATGGCAGGACATCTCATAGGCGGTTCAGGGGGAATAGAAGCCATTGCAACGGCGCTGATGTTTGAAAGGAAAAAGATCCACCCGACGATCAACCTCGACCATCCTGCAGAAGGCTGCGACCTGGACTATGTTCCCAATGAGGCAAGGGAGAAGACCATTACCAAGGCCATCAGCAACAGTTTCGGATTCGGAGGCCAGAATGCCTCCATCCTTTTCGAAAGATATGAAGCGGGCCGGTGCTCCACAGGAATCAGATGCGGCAGCAAAAAAGACCTTGTGACGGAATGGATTCGCTGAATCTTAAAGGTTGTGCCGGGGAATTTGAATAGGATACTCTCAAGTTTCCAATTTCATTTTGGAAATGTCTCCTTCATGAAAAATGTGCTGAGGACACAGATGATCGAAGATCCAAGCAATACCATGAAGATGGTGGTATAGGCCTCCAGCGAATAGGCTCCTCCCGATGTCTTGGGGTACAGGTCCAGGATTTTCCCCAAGACAGGCATGAATACCGCCCCCCCTAAAAACGGAAAAAGGTTGACAAGACCCACCGATGTGCCTGCAATTTCAACCGGAAAAAGCTCTTTGGTTGTCGTAAACCCAATAACCACCACGGCAGAAGCGAACAGGGCAAACAACAGAAAGACCACAAACATGGTGAGGCGCCCGAGGCCCGAAGGGAATACACAGAGGAACAGAAGTTCCAGGGCCAGGGCCAGGCTGCAGAAAACCATGACCTTCTTTCTGCTTTTGAGAATTTTGTCGGACAAGTACCCCAGGAAAGGACTTCCCCCGATCATTCCCCAGGCTATCATGCTCAAGATGGCGCCGGCCTCGGCCCGCGTCATTCCATAAACATGCATGAGATAGGGGCCGCTCCACAACGCGCCAAACCCGAAGAAAATACCGCAGTCAAAAAAATACCAGACAGCCAGAGGCCAGAAGTATCTCTCTGAAATCACCTTGCGAAATCCATCCCAGAGGGATATTTTTGCCATGGAAGGGGAATTTTTTCCCTGCTCGTTCGCCGACTCCGAAAAGGGAGGCCATCCTTTGTCTTCGGGTCGATCCCTTACAACAATCCAGACCAGGATCAACAGGGCAAAGGTTGCAGCGCCAATCAGTTCAAAAGAAAACCTCCATCCAAAAAGCCCCGTCATCAGGGCCAGCACCCACGTAGCGCCTAAGGCCCCTGCCCCTCCAACGGCATTGAGCAATCCGGCCATTAAGGCGAATTCGTCGGCCCGAAACCACCTTGATATAATTTTCATGGTGGGAATAAATACCATGGATACGCCAAGCCCCACCATGACCCTTCCCGCAAAAGCCATGCCGATCCCCGATGCCATGCCGAACAGGATGCTCCCCGCGGAGGCAATCAACAGGGAAAAGGTGACCGTTTTCCGAGGACCCAGAGAATCCGAAAGAAGTCCGGCAGGGATCTGCATGGCCGCGTAACAGTAGAAGTAAACCGAACCCAGAAGTCCCATGACGCTCGCAGTGGTCTGAAAATCTTTCACAAGCTGATTTGCGACAACTGACAGGGACAACCGGTGAAAATATACAAAGAAATACCCCAGCCCCAGGACAACAAAAATAGCCCAACGGAAGGTATTTATTTTTCTGTTCATCTGTTTCGCCATCTCATTCCTCTGGGGTATAATTCATGGCTGTTGGTTAACGGCAGCGATTCATTCCTTATCACCGGGATTTGAATATCAGGTTTCAGGTGTCAGGTGTCAGGAGAGAAGAACGTAAGGGCAGAAACCCAACCTGAACACTGACACCTGACACCTGGATAATTTAAGATAAATTACCAGCAGTCCGGATTCACATCCCTTTCACCCCTGTGCAAGTCGATAAAACAAAGAGGTTTTCAAAATAATTGCATCCTCCGCACACATCTCATGGCAACAGTAACAGCGGATACACTTGCTTTCATCAATTTCGGCATACGTTTTCCTGGAGTTTTTCACCATGGAAATGGCCTTTACGGGGCATGCCTGGTAACAGGCTGCGCAGGCAATACATTTTTTCTTCAAGATCCTTGGTTTCCGAGTGAGGCTGTCCTTGAAAATCGGTTGGAGCGGTTTCTGCCACCAGGTAAGATGGTTAACAACTCCGGTACCTTCCGTAATAGTTGGGGGGAGTTTAAAACCGGGAATTTTCAATTCTGATAAGGGGGCGCCAACCAGATCTATCTGGTCTATCCGGTTGGGACGGATGCCTCGTTTTTCCGCCTGCATCAGGAACGGGTTATTCTCTCGATGCAATCCCATGATTTCACCTGCCACCACATCCAGCGCAAGAGCATTTTCAGCGCCCAGGAACAGACCGACCTTCCTTGGATCTCCTGTTCCCGGGCCATCACCCTCCATGGCCATCACAGCATCCATGATAGATATCCGTGACGGAACGGCATGCATGAGATCGAGAAGCATATCCACAAAAAGGTTTTTATCGGCTAACTTTGCGTGATAGCCGGGCTTGGTGCGTCCGGGAATAACACCGAAGTGATTCTTTATGGCCCCCGTCATGTGGGTAAAAGAATGGGTCTTCAGTTTGCACAGATTCAGCATACCATCCGCTTTTAAGACCGGCGTGATCACCTCAAAACGTTTTATCAACTCCCCTTCAGGAAAAGAAATATTTTCAAACGACGTATCAAAATTGAGTTTGGCGCCCGAATCCTCAGCAGCCTGAGACATGCCGTTCGTGTGGTAGATTTTTTCAAGAACATTTTTCGTGTATTTGAACCCGGAACCCGGACTGTCCACGATAAGGGGCCTGGCCCCTTCCTTCATCACCATGCGGGCCACAGCGGCAACCATCGCAGGATGCGTGCTCACAGCCTCATCAGGCCTTGCTTCCCGAAGCAGGTTCACTTTCAGGGCGATTTCTTCTCCCTTTCCGACAAAGCGGTTCATTCCGCCCATCATATCCAGAAGTTCGCTTATTTTGCTCTCTGCTTGAGCATAATCCCCACATTTTATCACATAGACCCTGTTGTCCACAAACTCTCCTCATGGAAACTTCGTTTCCAGTTGACGGTTGCCGGTTGCCGGTTCTCTCGTTCCCACCCTCCAGC
>BS_KBA_SWE02_21mDRAFT_10000958_pt1 | contig 10890 bp, 12 predicted proteins | sample BalSeasSWE02_21m_FD_9196 | JGI IMG/M metagenome (IMG submission 9196)
AAAGCTTTGTAACAAAACTGCGCTTTGTACTCCTGGTTGGGGTAATCCCTTGGTTAATCCCTGACGTGAGGAATTAAATGGACAATCTATTTATTGGTGGTCCCTTATAGCTGTGGTGACTTTGCCCAGCGGGCCGCCCGAAGACGTCTGGAGTTTGTTGATGAACCCTGGCCGTAGGCAACCATACTATGACGGTGGTTTCTTTGGGGTGGTACTCTCAAAGAATGCAGTCAATTTGGGAGTTGGATAGGTTTTTCGCTAGTCGAAGGTGAACAAGTGAAAACGCAGACTCTTGACCTTACCACACTAAAGAGGTATAAAGGCTTTGACTCAGATGACCTATTGCTTGACAGGTAGCCCTTATGTTAAGCAGTGTTATCTTGATTCAACCCTTTAACCACAAACTTAGGAGAACTTTCTTGATGGAAGCCTTACGTGAAATACATGAAGTTAACTCGGGTAGTATCACTATCCAACTCCCAAAAACTTTTCCATATCAAGAAGTGGAAGTAATTGTCTTGCCTGTGGCACCGAAACCACCCGTGACGGTCCAGGAACAACAAGCGGTGTGGAACCGGATTAAGCAGTTTCGAGACCAATTGGCACGTTCGGGTCGAACTTTTAGTGATAGTACACCACTGATTCGGGAGGACCGTGGATGGTAAATTCTATCTATGTAGTCGATACCAGTGTGGCAGTCAAATGGTACATCCCAGAAATTTACCAGGAGGTTGCCGAAAAATTGTTCGATTCCCGTTATGAATTACATGTCCCAGAGTTTTTTCTATTAGAGTTTGGGAATTTTCTGGGGAAGAAGTATCGTCGGGGGGAACTGGGTTTGGCAGAAAGTAAGTTTATCTTAGGAGAACTACGAAATCTCTCTCTTACTTGGCACCGTGATGAATTGCTATTTCCAATGGCCTTTGACCTTGCCCATGAAACCTACCGCAGTCTTTACGACTGTCTCTATCTCAGTTTGGCCCTGGCGATAGACGGGCAAATGGTCACTGCCGACCGAAAATTTTATGAGGCACTCCAAACCAGTCCGTATGCCAATCGGTTACTTTGGGTCGAAGATATTCCATAATCAAAGAATGGTAGTGATAACCTCTGGGTGAAAACTTAGGACTGGCAGTCCTGCGCGGGTAGTCACCCACAGTTCCGCACTACCCAAAGCAGTAGCTAATTCTTTTAGAAATCTGCTTGACATTACCAAACTAATAGAGATATAAGGGATTTGACTCAGATAACCTATCGTTTTGACTGGCTTAATCCCGCCCGCCTATTTTTTTAGGCCATGTCATCACCAAGGAAATAATAATGTCTCTTCCCATGAACATAGTTCTTGACACCAATGTCCTAGTCACTGCGCTTAAATCCGATAAGGGGGCCGCTTATGCGCTAATTTCTCAACTACCTTCAGTGAAATTTCAAATCGTCTTATCGGTGCCCTTATACACTGAATACCAAGATGTACTGACACGACCTGACATGATGACAGGAACCAGCACGGTAGCAGAGATTCTGAACTTTTTACGGTATCTTTGTAAGATTGCTAAACGACAAGAAATATTTTACCTATGGCGACCTTGGCTGTCGGACCCAAAAGATGATATGGTACTAGAAGTAGCGGTCGCTTCTCAAAGTAAATATATCGTCACCTACAACTTAAGAGATTTTAAAGGGATTGAAGGTTTTGGCATTCAAGCTATGACACCGGCTAACTTTCTTCAAATTCTCAAGGAGAACCCATGAATACAGTCACTCTGCAACTGCCAGACTCTTTGTATACTAAGATTAATGAACTGGTGAAGGTAGAAGGTATTTCCCTCCATCAATTTTTGATTTTAGCGGCTACGGAAAAACTGACCGCGTTTCTCACCCCCAGCTACTTAGAACGAGAAGCCGCGCAAGGCCAGCGGGCTGATTTTGAGAAGGTCTTGAAAGCGGTCCCTCAAATTGAACCCGAGGAATATGATAAGTTATGAGAGCAAACCGCCAAGTAGTCAAGTAGGATCGGCCACAGGTTTCTCGTGGCCCACCCCACCCACTGCTGTCGTGGTAAAGAGGGGGGTAAATAAAAAGACGTTTGCCTACTGTCTGTTGGAGTCTAACTCTTCAGATTTGGACTCCAGCTACCCGTCGAGTGAGAGAGAATGATTTATTAAAGATTACCAGAGGAAGAAGAACATGCAACTAGATTACTACAAAATACTTGGAATCAGCCACTCTGCTGACCTTGAGGAAATTAAACAGGCGGCCCAGACTAAGAGTGATGACATAAAAACCGCTTTGAGTTTTGCCTTTTTGACTCATGCTGGGGCCCAAGTGAGACTGAATGAAATAGAGGAGGCTTATGAGAACCTGTCTAAGCCTGAAACACGCGCCACTTATGACTCTCAATGGCAACCAGTCAAACCATCCACACCAGTTGCACCGTCACTGCCGAAGAGAGAGAACGTCGTTGTTGAACCGAAACTCGTGTCTCCCCCTGATAGGGATAAATTTCAGGTTTCCCCTCATCGATCATCTAATCGACCGCCACCAGATTATTATAAAATCCTTGGTAGTCCCGCCAAATTAATGGAGGTCTTAACATTTAATGAGTTACCAAGGTTCAAAGTTTCCTAAACCTCAAAGGTTTAGGAAACTTAGCACCTGCCAGGTTTAGGAAACTTGACGAGTTTGGGACACGTTAGCGATTTCTAAGTTTCTTAAACCTTTGAGGTGAAGGCAAACCTTAACCTTTAATAATCCATTGATTTTTAATACCTCCATTAATTTGGAGGGACTACCAAAAATTAAAGCTAGTACTTAATCATACGAAGAATGTTAGATAATACGAGAAATCCACTTTTAGGTCTTGAATTGTTAATTAATCGCAGGAACTTTTGCTATGAGAACCGAAACCCCAGAATTAAACGCTCGCGAGAATTTTTTGCGCCGCCACTCGTCCCCAATCCCGACCGCGGAGAATGAACAATTTCCCCACGGCTGACGTTACGTTCGGCGGAAAGCCGAAGTTCAAGTGCAAACCGAAGCCCAAGCCCGGCGGGAAGTTNAGTTTAGATTTGACAACTCTCGAAGAGTTGTCAAATCTTTCCGATTAGAAACTANACCAAGTTTAGATTTGACAACTCTCGAAGAGTTGTCAAATCTTTCNGATTAGAAACTACACCAAGTTTAGATTTGACAACTCTCGAAGAGTTGTCAAATCTTTCTGATTAGAAACTACACTAGGTTTAGATTTGACAACTCTCGAAGAGTTGTCAAATCTTTCCGATTAGAAACTACACCAAGTTTAGATTTGACAACTCTCGAAGAGTTGTCAAATCTTTCCGATTAGAAACTACAATAAATAGATGGTCCAGGTTGGTAACAAAGCTCCGCTTTATACTCCTGGTTGGGGTAATCCATGAGGATGGTATATGGTACCTGCCAGTTTTTATTTTCAGAGGAATCTTTATGTTATGGTTAAAACACTTAATTTATTATATTAACACGCTCAATGACCACGTTGGGAAGCTCGCGGCCTGGTTAGTCTTAGCGATGGTGATAATTATTGTTTACGACGTGAATGCACGTTATTGGTTTCATCACGGCTCCGTTGCCTTACAGGAATGGCAATGGCATCTGTTTGCGCTCATTTTTTTACTGGGGTCTGCTTATACCCTTAAATTTGATGAACACGTCAGAGTAGATATTATATATCAAAGTCACTGGATGAATGAGCGACGACGCGCTTGGGTGAATTTACTGGGAGGATTGTTATTTTTAATTCCTTTTTGTTCAGTAATCCTTTATAGTACCTGGCCCTTTGTTTATGATGCTTATTGGCACCATGAAAGTTCTCCAGAATCTGGCGGTTTGGCCTACCGTTTCTTATTAAAAGGTGCCATTTTAGTGGCTTTTAGTCTCCTACTATTACAAGGTTTGGCTAATGTACTTAGTCAAGTGTTGTATCTTTTTGGTCACTCTAATGAAACTAAGGGATAAGCGATTATGGAATTGTTAAGTATGGATGTTTGGGCCTTAATCATGTTTGCTGTGTTAGTGATGATGCTACTCATAGGCTATCCCGTAGCTTTTACGTTAGGAGCAATCGCATTAGTATTTGGCACTACGTTTTTAGGAATAGAATTTTTTGACCTACTGCCATTGCGAATTTGGGGTATTATGACCAATTTTACATTATTGGCAGTCCCTCTTTTTATTTTTATGGGGGTATTATTAGAAAAATCCGGCTTGGCCGAAGATTTGTTAGAAACCATGGGAATCCTCTTTGGCACCCTACGCGGTGGGTTAGCGTTATCGGTTATTTTAGTGGGCGCCTTATTAGCAGCCACCACTGGAGTAGTCGGTGCCACAGTAGTCACTATGGGAATTGTAGCATTACCCACGATGTTAAAAAACAATTATTCTCCCACTTTAGCCACAGGGACTATAGCCGCCGCCGGGACCTTGGGTCAAATTATTCCGCCTAGCGTTATTCTCATTTTATTATCTGATATGATTGGGGTACCCATAGGACGCTTATTTATGGGTGCCATAATCCCAGGAACTTTACTGGTAGTGATTTATCTATTATATGTAGCCACCAAGGCCTGGCTAGACCCTCATAGCGCTCCCGCCTTAGTTGGCCACGACCATACCTGGGATTGGCAATTTTGGCTACGGGTAATTAAAAGTTTAATTCCAGCGTTAATCTTGGTCATCATCGTGCTAGGCTCAATGTTTGCGGGAATGGCTTCACCGACTGAATCCGCGGCTTTTGGTGCCATTGGTGCATTATTATTAGCCTTTTCACATAACCGTTTGACCTGGCAAAATCTCCAAGAAGCCATGCAACACACTACCCGTTTAACTAGCATGGTATTTTTAATTTTGATTGGCGCAACCGCATTTGGTTTAGTCTTTCGTGGTATGGAAGGAGATCACTTAGTAAGAGAAATCTTGACTCAATTGCCTGGCGACAAATGGGGATTTCTAATAGTGAGTCAATTACTGATTTTCATTCTTGGTTTTTTCTTAGATTTTTTAGAAATTTGTTTCATCGTGGTACCCATTTTAGCGCCGATTGCTCAACATTTTAACTTTGATCCACTATGGTTTGGTATTTTAATTGCCATTAACTTGCAAACTTCATTTCTCACCCCTCCTTTTGGGTTTTCGCTATTTTACTTAAAAGCCGTGGCTCCCCCCAGTATCCCAATGACTGTCATTTACCAAGGAATTATTCCCTTTGTTATTTTACAAGTGATATTATTGGCAGGATTAATATTATTTCCGCAATTGACGTTATTGCTACCTAACTTTATGGATAAATTACATGGTTTTTAAACGCTTGTACACAGGTCAAAGTCAGGAGTATAATAAGCATTTTGTTAAACCTGAGGGAATTTCTGAATGGCAATTGAGTACACACTATCTATCATCAAACCAGATGCCGTAGCCAAAAATGTGATTGGTAAAATCTATTCACGCTTTGAAAAAGCGGGATTACGAATAATAGCCGCCAAAATGTTACAATTAAGTCGTACACAAGCGGAACAATTTTATGCCGTCCATAAACAACGTCCTTTTTTCAAAGATTTAGTAGATTTTATGATAACGGGTCCCGTCATGATCCAAGTGCTAGAAGGTGAAAATGCGATAATGGTTAATCGTGAGTTGATGGGGGCCACGGATCCAAAAAAAGCCGCCCCTGGCACTATTCGCGCCGATTTTGCAAGTACCGTAGATGAAAATGCCGTCCATGGTTCCGATGGTCCAGAGACCGCCAAAGTTGAAATAAACTTCTTTTTCAATGCAATGGAAATTTGCCCAAGAATACGATGAAAAGAAGATTTGACAACTTTCGAAAAGTTGTCAAATCTAAAGTTGTCAAATCTCAAGAATTGAAAATATGCTCAACTTGCTCAATTTAGATCAACCCGATTTAACCTTATTTTTCACTGAATTAGGAGAAAAGTCATTTCGCACCACCCAAGTATTGAAATGGATACATCATTTGGGCGTGGTTGATTTTGCCGCGATGACCAATTTGAGCAAACAATTACGACAGCGTTTAAGCGAAGTGGCCTGTGTCTCGTTACCGCCAATCAGCAAAGTGCAAATTTCAGCCGATGGTAGCCGCAAATACTTATTACAACTAGACCCCAATAATGCCATCGAAACCGTTTTCATCCCCGAAGATGATCGCCAAACGTTATGTATCTCCACCCAAGTGGGATGCGCGTTAAACTGTAGTTTCTGTGCCACCGCACAACAAGGATTTAGTCGTAATCTCACCGTCGCCGACCTCATCGCCCAATTATGGTGCGTCGAGCAAACCTTGCGTACCGAAGGTTATGCGACCGACCCGCATGGTCGTGTGATTACTCACGTTGTCCTAATGGGCATGGGAGAGCCACTGGCGAATTTTAACAATGTCATCAAAGCGATGCGATTAATGATGGACGATAATAGCTACGGTCTAGCCCGACGACGACTCACTTTAAGTACCGCCGGTCTGGTGCCCGCTATCACCAAATTGAAGGCCCTGGCTCCGGTGAATTTAGCAGTTTCACTCCATGCACCAACTGATGAATTACGCAACCAATTAGTGCCTCTGAATCGGAAATATCCTCTGGCCTCCTTGTTGGCTGCTTGTCGGGATTATCTGGCAGGGACCACACCACATCACCATCGAATCACTTTTGAATATGTGATGTTAAAAGACCTTAATGATAGTCCAGCGCAAGCGAGAGCCTTAATCAAATTGTTAGAAGGATGTCCGGCCAAAGTCAATTTGATTCCATTTAATCCATTTCCAGGGTCGTCTTATCAACGCTCGACCCCAGAGCGGACTGAACAATTTCGCGAACTCTTATTTAAAGCAGGTATCGTTACCGTGACTCGTAAAACTCGTGGAGGAGATATTGCCGCCGCCTGTGGCCAATTAGCAGGACAAGTCTCAAGAAGCGCAAGAGACGTAGTCAATTCGTAATTCATAGAGTGGATTAAGCAAAGCGTATCCACCAGCTAGATAACTACCAGGTGGTGTTATTTGGGATAGTCCCTCTAAGATAATGGAGGTCTTGGTAGTCCATGCCAGTCCATGGCAAGATTGACATCCAGGGGCTTGGTGTCCTAAATTGGGCAGGGGCTAGGTTTCCTAAGCCTTCGAGGCTTAGGAAACCTTAGACCTTACATAACTATTTGACTTTTAAGACCTCCCTTCATTTGAAGGGACTACCAAAATTTGGACCCCATTGGGGAGAATTAACTATGACACCCATGACTCGACGACAATCACCACGATTTTGGCTAACTGTCGTCATAACTATCCTCTTCAGCAGTCTCAACAGTTGTAATTATTTGCCGACCTTTAAGAGTCAAACTGCCAATGATTATAGCGAGGGCACCCGCGATAAAATGATAGAAAATAATATGTTGCGGGGAATAGAATATATGAGAATCGGCAAATATGACGTGGCGATGGAACGACTACAAGCCGCCTTGGCCGCGGACCCCAACTATGCAGAAGCGCATAATGCGATTGCGGTATTATATGAACAACTAGGGCAAATTAAGGAAGCAAAAGAACATTTTGAGTTAGCGGCCACCTTAAAACCAACGGACTCCGATATTCACAACAATTATGGTCAATTTTTATGTAAACAAGATCAATGGTTAGAAGCCGACAAACATTTTTTGAAATCGATTGACAATCCACTGTATCGAACCCCCTATTTTCCTTATACCAATGCGGCATTGTGTGCGCTACGCAATTCAGATGTCGCTAAGGCTGAAATTTACTTACGTAAAGCGTTGCAACTAAATTCTAAATTTGACAAAGCACTTTATTGGATGGCCCAACTCAGTTATGACCAAGGTTTTTATGACCAAGCCATTGATTACTTAAGACGTTATCTGAACGAAGTGGAGCAACCCACCGCCGACAGTTTATGGCTAGGATTTCGTTTAGGACGAGCTTTGAATGATACCAAAGCGGTTGAATATTATGCCCAACTGTTACGTACCCAATATCCGGACTCGGAGTCGACTCGACTACTCAATCAGGAGTTGCCTCCAAAATAAAGATTGAAACAGATTGAAATTGCGTTAACTCACCTTACGCCCGGTTAACTCAACCACCCCCAACCCCTCCTTGGTAAGGAGGGGAGTAAGCACTACCGGCCCCGCCGGTAAGATTCCCCGCCTTAGCCAGGAGGAGCTAGGGGTGGTGGTGCGTAAGGTGAGTGAGCTAAATGTTTAGCATAACGTATACATAACCACCTCCCTTAGCAAGGAGGGAAGTCGGCGCTAACTGAGTTAGCCTGGTCAACTCCCCTCCTTAGCAAGGAAGGGCTATAGGGGCACTGCCCTTAAGTTAAGCTAAGATTACGGCGTTGGAGTCCAAAGCTTCAGCTTTGGCAACGCCGTCTTACCTTGACCAATTTCGTCCAAATCTAAAGGTTTGGACTCCAACGCGCCTTAACTTAATGGCATTGGAGCTATAAGGGGGTTGAGTTAAGTGTACGTAAGATGAATTAATTAATATGTATTTGCGATAAGTATATTAAGAATACCCTAAAATAAACCACGAGGTAAAAAATAATCGTTATGACTACACCAGAAAATTCTCCTATTAATGAAGAACTTATGCCCGTCTCAGAAGAGCAGAAAGAAGAAATCTTAGGGGTAGTAACACCAGAGCCCCAACCACCTGTTGACAACCGTTTGGCAGACTTTGGCCCTATGAAACCAGGGGCACGTTTACGTCATGCTCGTGAACAAAAAAATTTATCCATACCACATGTGGCAGACCGGCTCTATTTAAATGTTAATGTCATCAAAGCCCTCGAAGCCGATGATTATGACAGTCTGCCGTCACCCGTATTTGTTCGAGGATATTTACGCAACTATGCTAAACTGTTGGAAATACCTATCGATTCAGTGTTAGAAGGATATATTGCCCCAACCAACAAATTATCAATATCTACCTCTATCGTGCCGACATCATCGGCTAAAACTCCAAGCACTCCGGCGAGTAGTAGTGATTCATGGGTCAAAGCAGTCACGTTTACTTTGATTATTATTTTCATAGCATTTATGGTATTATGGCAAATTTACCCTCGTGACTTTTCCGATACCACGGATCTGACAGAATCCTCAACTACCCAATTAAAACCACCGGTTCGAACACCATTAGCAAATGGTGAAACCGCCGCTACTACGACTACTAACAATGATGCCAAGACCGTAGCTGGTAGCACTGACAATAATGCGACCACCTCAACCACCGGTAACCTTTCTACACCTGCGCTAACGACTACTGGAAGCACTGAAAAAGAGAATAAACTTAATCTTACCGCTGCCACCGCGATGGAACCGACAGCACCTCCAGTACCCGAAGTCAATAAAGATGTCAATGCGTTAAAAATCTCGGTCAAAAAAGACGTCTGGTTGAAAATCACGGATCAAAACAAGCAACGACTATACGACAAGTCTGCTAAACCAGACCAAGAAGTGGCCGTTACCGGTACTCCCCCGTTTAAAATTGTGGTTGGATATACTAACGCTGGAGTAGTAGTAGAATATTTGGGAGAAAAAACTGATTTTATGGATTTATCTACTCGGAAGAATAAAACAGCGACGGTCGCGCCACCTGAAACTACTCAATAGTACCTGGTGTGCAACACCTGTTTTAATGTATGAATTGGAGTAGAGACTTTAGCCGGTTGGAGTAGAGGCTTTAGCCGGTGCTGTTCCCCGACGTTTAATTTAGTGCCAGCCGCCGCCACCGGCTAACGCCTCTACTCCAACCGGCTAACGCCTCTACTCCACGGCTGAAGCCTCTACTCCAACCCCAACCGGCTAAAGCCAATGAGGAATTGGGGGGTTAGACCTCATATTACCTTTTGAATATTACCTTTTGAAATTTGCCGGCAACCCCGGTTCAATCGCCTGTAAAATCCCTTTCAACACCTTCGGGGTCCCCGCCACAATATTACCAGTTTTCAAATACTCATTGCCACCCGCAAAATCACTCACTAACCCCCCCGCTTCCAACACCAATAAAGCACCAGCCGCCATATCCCACTCCTGTAATCCGATTTCCCAAAAACCATCCAATCGTCCTGCGGCCACATACGCTAAATCTAAAGCCGCCGAGCCGGCACGACGCACGTCAGCCACTAAGGGAAACAAGGCTTTAAAGGAATTGAGATAAGTTTCTAAATAATGTGGTGTCCGAAATGGAAAGCCAGTACCAAGTAAAGCCCCCTCCATCGACGCTAAATTAGTCACTCGAAGTCGACGGTCATTTAAAAACGCCCCTTCGCCACGGGAAGCAGTATATAAATCTTCGCGCAACGGATCATAAATCACCCCCAATTCCACCCGTCCTTGACATTTCAACGCTATTGACACTGAAAACTGAGGATGACCATGTAAAAAATTGGTAGTACCATCCAACGGATCGATCACCCATTCATAAATAGCCTTATTCCCTGGTTGTGAGCCACTCTCCTCCGCTAAAATAGCATGATCAGGATACGCTTTTTTCAAAATTTCAATAATGGCCACTTCCGCCTGTCGATCCACTTCGCTGACAAAATCATTTTTACCTTTCGTGTCTATGTGTAAGCCTGGACGTTGCTCTAGCGCACGAACAATCATGGTACCCGCTCGCCGAGCAGCACGAATAGCCATATTTAACATGGGGTGCATAAAAGTTAATTTCTCCTAAGTTATATTTTGCCCGCTCAACTTATCAGAATTTGGTTTAAATTCCAACTTATCTTTATAGATATAGTAAAATTCATATAAAATTGTACGTACCCTCTGGAGTGCAATAAGAATTATTGCGCCTGGCGGCGCGTAGCGGCGCAATAATTCTTATTG
>BS_KBA_SWE02_21mDRAFT_10000959_pt1 | contig 10874 bp, 12 predicted proteins | sample BalSeasSWE02_21m_FD_9196 | JGI IMG/M metagenome (IMG submission 9196)
AAGCGGAAAAACTATTTTAATGGCAACTCATGATTACGCATTAATTTTGAAATTCCCCTGTAAAACACTAAAATGTGAAGGTGGTGAATTGTTTGAAGTTGTGCAACAGAAAAGTTCAATTTAACAGGGTAATTATTTTTTGTGCACTTACAGAAGTATCAAAAACAGTTAATAGTTCTTCTCGTTCTGAAATGTTTTTCTCTGTAAAATATTGTTGAGCTAATTCTTCTATTTTTTCTAAAAAATCTTTTTTTGAATTGGCAATTGAACATAGTTTTTCTAGTCCTGTATTTATTACCATTTTGTTGTTTACTAAACAAAATCTACCTGTAAATAAAACGTTTATAAGTTTTAATTTTATTCCAGTATCTTGAAATGTTGGCAAAATATTTATATGTGCCAAATTAATTAAGTCAAATAGTTCATTGTTTGTTTTAAGTTTTCTATACTCAATATGATTATACTTTTTTATTTCAATTTCCAATTTTGGGTTAGAAAAATCACTTGCTATAATTAGGGGATAAGATATTTTTGAAAAGATTTTTATTAAATATAAACATGCTTTAATATTGTCTGAAACTCTTAAATCTCCATGATAAAGTGCAAACGTTCCTTTTCCAATAATAGAATTTACAGTTGAATGCTCATGAAAAGCAGGAATGTAGATTGATTTTGATTGGAATTTAGAAGAAAAATAGGCTTGCTCCATTGGAGAAATTGGTAAAATATAATCAACCTTGTTTAAAATGGTTTCATATTTTTGGAGCTTTTTGCTTTCTGAATTAAAAAATAATTTTTTAAATGTGTTAGATTCACTTTTTGATAGCCCCTTATAATAGTTGTGTTCTATATTATGCGCTCTTACAATTACGACCCTATTTTTGAAAACATTTTTCAAAAGCGGAAAAGTGCTGTGTAGTCCTTCAAAAAAAATTGGATGAGAATTTAATTGTAAATTTTTAATTAATTCTTCATTAGATCTGGTTTTTACAATAAATGGAATTGTTGAAAAAACACTTTTTAAGTTAATTTTTCTTTTATAATAAAATATTTTTTTACAGTATTTTTCAAGTTCTTTCTGTTCACCTCTTCCGTATTCAAAAGTATGTAATATGATTTTAACGCCCTGTTGATTTAACGCTTTAAGTTTGAAGAATACATCAATTACGCCACCATAATTTGGTGGAAAAGGAACATCAAAAGAAATGATATTTAAAATTGTATTATTCAATAGATTCAAATATTTTCATTAATTTTTTTGATTCGTTTTCCCAGCATAATTCAACACTTGCTTTTTGTAGTTGTTTTGCATAAAAATCTTTATTTTTTAAAAGTAAGGCATTAATTTGTGTAGCCAAGGCTTCAGGATTTCTATCTATAATAACTTCACCAAAATTATATTTTTGTACAATTTGTTTCATTTCATCTAAATCGGATACTAAAACAGGGATTTGAGCTTGAATATAGTCAAATAGTTTATTTGGCAATGCGTATTTATAATTTAAGCCTAAATCTTCCTCAATACTAATCCCTAAGTCAGCTAATTGAGTCATTTTTTTAAGTTCAATTGGAATTTTTCTTGGAATAAATTTCACTTTATTTTTTAGGTTTAAATTTTGAACCTGCGCTTTAATGGAATTTTCAATATCGCCACTACCAATAATTACTAATATTGAATTTTCAATATATTGCATAGTATCGATCATTAACTCTAATCCTCTTCCCTTATTTAATGCGCCTTGATATAATATGATTTTTTTACCATAAGTCTCAAATGGAAATGAAATTTCAAGAACATTTTTTATTTGTATTGGAACGTTTCTAATAACTTGAAAGTTCACACTATATTTTTTTTTATAATGCATTGCAATAGAATCGCATACAGTATAAGAGTTTTTCAATTTTGGTAAAATATTTTTTTCGATTTTTAACCAAAAATTTTGTTGAAAAGGTCTATTTATGAGTTCAGGAACTTCAGTAAACAATTCATGGCTATCATAAACCAATTTCTTTTTTGAGATTTTACTGGCTAAATAATTTGCAAGTAAAGTATCTAAGTCATTGGCTAATAAAATATCTTTTTTTGTAAAAAGAAGGATGAAAAACAAACGTAAATTATATTCAGCATAAAACAAAGCACCTTTGTTAAAAAGCAATTTAATACGACGAGTGGTATAATCTCGAACAATTGGGTGGCTATTTTTTAATTTTCGTCCAATTAATAATATATCGAACCCATTGTTAAAAAGTGTTGTACACGTTTTATGAACCCGTTGGTCGGTCACTAAATCATTTGTTACAGAAACTACAATACGTTTCAAAAGATGATGTTTATAAATGTGTTAAGAATTCAAACTTCGTCTTAAAGATAAGTAATATATGTTAGCAAGTAATATAAATACATTTGTAATAATTATGGGCCAAGATATATGTAACATATAGCCGTAAATAATGAACAAAATAGCACCAACAGAATTTATAATTCTAAGCGTATTCATATTTTTCATCATAAATGAAATCATTAAGGTTACAGAAGCTAAATAGCCAACCCATTCAGTGTATTCAATATCGAAAAGCATAGAGTGTCGTTTTTTAGGTGAGCAAATATAAAGTTATATTATTTAAATAAGCACCTTTTATAAAAAAGAAACCTCACTCCAAAGAGTGAGGAAAATTGCTATGAAAAAGATTGGTAAGCTATGAAACTTACCAATGCAAATATACAAATTTTTTAATAGTATATAAAATTAAGATGTTAAATTTTTCTAAAAATATAAATTTTAACATTCATTTATATTAAAATTAGTAATTAGTGGAGACGCCGACACCATTACTAATGAATATTACAGGGCATACAACTGAAAAAATGTTTTTAGAATATATTGGTAAGCAGCCTATAGATTATAGTATGCAGTTAGCTGAAATTTGGTCTAAGGAGGCTTTAAAATGGAGTGATGAGTCGTTTTTAACAGTAGTAAAATCAGCTTCAAGTTAATTAGGAATTACCATAAAACAGCTCGCAATCTAGGATAACACCATATCCCACCGTTCCACCTTAAACAGTACTATTACTTTACACTATATTGCACATGTCAAAAACCACTACAGCCCCATTAGAATAAGGCTGTACAGACATTTTCGGAATCCTATAAAGTAGAGGTTAGTTTATGGATTAGATTTGGGGTGGTTAGGTGCTGTACAAACCGCTCCTGCATGCGCAACTGCAATAAAAACCTATTAAAAAAACCTTTCCAAAACAGACCCCACACCCAATTTGAAGACTTTTTTCCTTTTAAAGTTTGCATTTCTAGGTGGTGTCTATAGTGTCAACCTCGCTGATATATGGTGCTTTTTAAATGTTTACAATTTAAATATCACCATATATAAACAAATGCTGCTATTTGAGATTGCCAACTGATAAGAATCATTATTCATTTTGATTAATATCATTCCATGCAAACATTTTTTAATCTTTTTTTGGAACTTCAACCCAACTCCAAACTTATATTATTTGTTTTTGCAAGAAAATTATACCCAAAAATAATTTACAACTACTATATGAGAGACCTTAAAATTGGCAAACAGCTTACTAATAGAGACGCCACATCATTAGATAAGTATTTTCAAGAAATTGGGAAAGTGGACTTAATTACTGCTAATATGGAAGTTGAGCTAGTGCAACGTATAAGAGCAGGAGACCAAGTGGCTTTGGAACGATTGACAAAAGCTAACTTGCGATTTGTTGTTTCTGTTGCAAAACATTACCGAAATCAGGGATTAGCATTATCGGATTTAATAAACGAAGGAAATCTAGGCTTAATAAAAGCCGCAAAACGTTTTGATGAAACTCGTGGTTTCAAATTTATATCATACGCGGTGTGGTGGATTCGTCAATCAATTTTACAAGCGTTGGCCGAAAAATCTCGTATTGTACGTTTACCATTAAATAAAATTGGCTTTATTAGTAAAATTAACAAAATGTATGCATTTTTGGAGCAAGAAAACGAAAGACCTCCTTCATTTGAAGAAATTGCAATGGAATTAGATGTGACTGCGAGTACAGTTAAAATATCTATGAGAAATTCGGGACGTCACTTATCTATGGATGCGCCTTTAATTGAGGGTGAAAAATCTAATCTTTATGATGTGCTAAATACAGGTACATCTCCAAATCCGGATAAAGTATTATTATATGAATCTTTGAAAATTGAAATTAAGCGTGCATTACAAACGTTAAGACCTAGAGAAGCAGATGTTGTTCAGCTATACTTTGGTTTAGGAGATGCACAAGCAATGTCACTTGAAGAAATTGGTAAAATTCTTCATTTAACGCGCGAGCGTGTGCGTCAAATTAAAGAAAAATCGATAAAACGATTAAAACATACAGCAAGAAACAAAATCTTAAAAACATATTTAGAATAACTAATCCACAATTAATAACAACCTTTAGAAAATCTATACTGTAGAGAAGGTATTGGAGAAATGGTATTCTTTTTTTAACAGGTATCTCCTTAATTATTGATTGTGCATTTCCTATAGCAGTTACAAACGGGAATAAAAACCTAAAAACCTATTCAAAACGTTTCTAAAACATGACCCCGCACCCGTTTTGAAAGCGGTTTTCCTTTTGCTCGGTTCGGCTCTAAATACTATGTATAGCCACACCCTCTCTGGTATGTGATGTTAAATTTTTTTAGGCAATATTTTATCAGATCAATTGAAGGTTGATTAGAGAATTGGAATTTATTTAATAAATTTCGTAAAAAAAACCATTAACGCCGCTCACAAATGGGAATCGACACCAACAAAGATTTATTGCTTTCAGGCCATGTAGACAAAGGGGAAAAGGTTTTGTCGCATCTGACAAGCTGTATTTGTAATGAGTTATATCTTTGGTCAAAAAAAAGATGTTCAAAGGTGAAAAACCAGAGGAGAAAAAAGAAGGGATGACTTGGGGTGGTTTTGGGAATGCTGCTGCTGGTACATTTGCAGCTAAAGCTGCTATAGATCTTTTCACGCCTGAAAATGGAAAACCAGCAACAAAAGGAAATATAACTAATCGTCACTTAAATTATTTGGATTATTTGTTGATTTTCAGTACCTTAAAGGTGTTAATCGGGATAGTTTTAACCCATTTTAAAAGGCGTAAAACAGTAAGAAGCTAATTATACTCAATAATAAAATTTGGGCAGTACGTGAAGCATATACGCACTAAAAAAGGGTTGACACAGCTACAGCTATCCTTGAAGATATACACTTTTCAACAAGCTAAAAACCGCCATTACCAACTTGGAAAAAAAATAAAGCCTTGTAATTCAATGTATTACAAAGCTTTTTGTGGAGACGCCGGGAATCGAACCCGGGTCCAAACAAGCAACCAAGATAGTTTCTACATGTTTATTTTTCGATTGATTTTAGACCTTAAGCTGACCGAAAACAGCCCACTTAAAGCTTAGTTTCTTTAGTTTCAAAATACCACCGAAACAATAGTATTTCTATGTTAACTTTTACGATGCCCCTAAATTGACCGCCGCTAACCAAGGCTTTCAGGGGGCATTCAGCTTTTGCACCTTGTGCAACGAGGCTTTATCCTACTGTGATTCGGATTAAGCAGCTAAAGCGTAGTTATCTTCGCCGTTTAAATGTTTGAAATTGAGATTTACGAGTGCTATTTCATTACTCGACATGCTTCTATGTTAATTGACCTTGCAGTCAAAACCAGTCGTCCCCAATAAGTCAAAGAACTAAATTCTTTTAAAGGAAGCAAATGTATAAAAAATCTAACAGAATTATTATTTGTGAGTTCCTTTAATTCACAATATCTTAGATGCAATATTTATACCAATTATTTTATGAAGCTAGGAATTATTAAAGAACGTAAAAACCCACCTGATCGTCGCGTAGTATTATCACCTTCAGTCTGCAAAAGGTTGAAGAAAATATATAAGGAACTTTCAATTAAAGTTGAAAGCTCTAAGGATCGCTTTTTTACGGATGAAGACTATAAAAATGAAGGGATTGAAGTAGTGAATGATGTTTCAGATTGTGATGTTTTATTGGGTGTAAAAGAGGTGCCAATTGAATATTTAATTCCAAATAAAAAATATTTTTTCTTTTCGCATACCATAAAAAAGCAAAAATATAACCGACAGTTATTACAAGCCATTTTGTCAAAAAACATTGAATTGCATGACCACGAAGTGATTGTAAATGAAAAAGGGCAAAGATTAGTGGCTTTTGGAAGATATGCCGGAATTGTTGGAACGTATAACGGTTTTAGAACTTATGGCTTAAAATTTAAGTTGTTTCAATTACCAAAAGCAGAAACATTACACGATCAATTAATGTTGATTCATGAACTTCAAAAATTAAAATTACCAAACATTAAAGTTGTTTTAACAGGAAAAGGTAGAGTGGGTAATGGCGCGAAAGAAATGTTAAAAGGAATGGGAATGCATGAAGTTAATGTAAAGGATTTTTTAACTAAAACTTTTAATGAGCCTGTTTACGTACAAATAGATGTGCTTGATTACAATAAACGAAAAGATGGAAAAGTTCTTGATGAGCAGGATTTTTTCACAAATCCAACAGCATATGAAAGTAACTTTATGCGTTTTGCTAAGGTGTCAGATTTCTATATTGCCTGTCATTTTTTTGGAACGGGTTCTCCTTATATTTATACAAGGGAAGATGCTAAATCAGAAAATTTCAATATAAAAGTAGTTGCTGATATTAGTTGCGATGTTGATGGCCCAGTGGCTTCAACCATACGTTCTTCAACCATTGAAAATCCTAATTATGGTTACAATCCAATCACAGCGCAAGAAGTTGATTTTAGAGATGAAAATGCAATTGCAGTAATGGCAGTTGATAATTTACCTTGTGAGTTGCCAAAGGATGCTTCTGACGGTTTTGGTGAAAGTTTTGCAAAACACGTAATTCCTTCATTTTTTAATAATGATAACGAAGGAGTGCTTTCTAGAGCTAGAATGACTCAAAAAGGAAGGTTGACCGAGCGTTTTAAATACTTACAAGATTTTGTAGATGGAAAATAAGCAGCATCAATTATTAATAAAATTGGCAAATACCAAAATGCCTTATGGAAAATATAAAGGCAAATATTTAATTGATTTGCCTGAGCATTATATTGTTTGGTACAATAATAAGGGGTTTCCAAATGGAACTTTTGGAGATCAACTTAGGTTGGTTTACGAAATTCAATTGAACGGATTGGAAGATTTAGTTCGGAAATTAAAAGTTTAATTATTCTTTTTTGGCGTGTAGAAACTGTAAATTATAGGGTAAATTCCAAAAGCCACTCCCCAAACGTAAAACATAAATTGAGGAAATAAAATTGCGACAATTCCATTTACTATAAATAAAATACCAAAAATATTTGTAGTGCTGTTTGTGTATTTATTTGTTATTACACTTGCAATTCCAAATAATATTAGAGAGGTTGGAATAATGAGTTTCAAATTTCCTTCTGAAACAAATGAATACGTTAAAATTCCACCTGTAATCAAAAAACTTATAAAAATATTTCTAATTTTTTTTGAACTGTATTCCCATCCTTTTGATCCTAATTTTTTTCGTCTTTTTTTATTTATAAGTACAATCGTAAAATAACAAATAAGTATATAAATAAGTGCAACGATTGCCATTAGAATTTCAAAAAATGAAATGGGTAGCATTCCAATCCCTTCATCACCTAATGAAAAACTATTTAGCAGTATTTTTATAAACCAAATGAAAATAATTGAAATTATTCCAAAAATAATTCCTGTAATTCCTTGTAAAGAAAAATTGTGAAATTTTGATTCCAATATTGCTGAATTTATTAGTTGAAAGCTACAAAAAATTAATTGAAAAATAGTTGAATAACTTTTCAACAACAAAATGTTAATTACTAATTGAGGTAAAAGACGATTTAGGTTTAAATATTCAATAATTTTATTAGCTGAAAAACAGATCAACCATAAACCTAAAAAAAATGATAGAAGAGTTAGTGTTTCCGAAAATTTATGAATATAAAGAAGTGTTAGATAGTTGTTTAGCTTATTTTAAAGGTGATGAGCTGGCTGCTACAACATGGATAAATAAATATGCCGTAAAAACTAAAAAGGGAGAATTTTTAGAGTCAACGCCTGACCAGATGCATCAAAGAATGGCAAAAGAGTTTGGTAGAATTGAAAAGCAGTATGAAGGAAAAGAAATAAGCGTTGAAGATTTATCTGATTATGGGAAAAAACGTAAATTTTTGACAGAAGACGCCATTTTTAAATTATTTAAAGACTTTAAATATGTTATTCCGCAAGGAAGTGTAATGTCTTCTTTGGGAAATAACAATGTAATCGCTTCATTGTCAAATTGTGTGGTGGTTCCTCCAGTATACGATTCTTATGGTGGGATTTTTCATACCGATGAACAATTGGCGCAATTGTTTAAACGCCGTTGTGGGGTTGGTGTAGATTTATCAAATTTGAGACCCAGAGGAGCGCAAGTTTCAAATTCTGCTGGCTCAACTACTGGGGCGGTTTCATTTATGGATCGTTTTTCAAATACAACACGTGAAGTTGCACAAAATGGTAGAAGAGGTGCTTTGATGTTAACGATGGATATTGCACACCCGGATATTGAAGAATTTGTAACCATTAAACAAGATTTGACAAAAATAACTGGAGCCAATATTTCACTTCGTTTGTCTGATGAATTTATGATAGCGGTTGTGAATGATGATGATTATATGTTGCGATGGCCAGTAGATAGTAAAAAACCAAAATATACAAAAACCATAAAAGCAAAAGAGTTGTGGAATACGATAATTAAGTGTGCTCACAATACGGCAGAACCTGGTTTAATTTTTTGGGATCGTCAGCACTATTATTCAACATCATCAATATATCCAGATTTTAAAAATAGTTCAACCAACCCATGTTCAGAAATTGCAATGCAAGGTGGTGATAGTTGTCGTTTAATAGCCATAAATTTATATAGTTTTGTGGATAATCCGTTTGCTGAAAATGCAACATTTGATTTTGATAAATTCTATAAGGTTGTCTATGAGTCACAACGTTTAATGGATGATTTGGTTGATTTGGAATTGGAAGCTGTTGATAAAATATTCAATAAAATAATGCACGATAAAGAACCTGCTGATATTAAACAGGTTGAGATAGATATTTGGAAGCTATTATATAAAACAGGAAAGAAGGGTAGAAGAACAGGCTTAGGGTTTACAGCTTTGGCTGATACTATGGCCGCTTTGGGTAAAAAGTTTGATACTGACGAAGCAATTGCAGTAATTGATGATATTATGAAAACAAAGCTGAGAGGTGAGTTTGACAGTAGTATTGATATGGCAATTACACGTGGAAAATTTGAGGTTTTTAATGCTGATATTGAAAAGTATTCTGAATTTGTTCAAATGATGGAAAAAGAATTTCCAGATATTTATAATAGAATGATGAAATACGGTAGAAGAAATATTTCAATAAGTACTGTTGCTCCAACAGGAAGTTTGAGTATGCTAGCCCAAACATCTTCTGGAATTGAACCTGTTTTCTTATTGTCCTACAAACGAAGAAGAAAAGTAAATCAAGATGATCCAAATGCGAAAATTGCTTATGTTGATGATACGGGTGATGCATTTGAAGAGTTTGAGGTTTACCATCCTAAGTTAAAACAATGGATGGAAGTAACAGGAAAAACAGATGTGAAAGAAAGCCCTTATGCAGGAGCAACCGCACCAGAAATTGATTGGGCAAAACGTGTTGAAATGCAAGCATTGGTACAAAAATATACAACGCATTCAATTAGTTCAACAATTAATTTAGCCAGTGATGTAACTGTTGATTTGGTTGGAGATATTTATATAGAATCTTGGAGAAAAGGACTAAAAGGCATAACAGTTTATAGAGACGGTTCACGAAGTGGAATTTTAGTAGCAAGCGATACTAAAAAAGAGAGTAAAAAAGGAGAATGTTATGCAGAAACTATTTTCCCTAAGCGTCCTAAAAAAATTATAGCTAAAGTAGTTCGTTTTCAAAATGATTATGATAAATGGGTAGCTGTTGTTGGGTTAATTAATAACAGACCGTATGAAGTTTTTACAGGAAAATTAGAGGATGCGTTTTTATTACCAGCTTGGTTAGAAGAAGGTTGGGTAATTAAAAATAAAGATAGTAAGGGCGTTTCTCGATACGATTTTCAGTTTGAAGACAAACAAGGCTACAAAGTTACTATGGAAGGATTGTCTCGTACTTTTGATAAAGAATATTGGAATTATGCTAAATTAATTTCAGGTGTTTTACGCCATGGTATGCCTATAGAATATGTTGTAGATTTAATTCAGAATTTAAATATGTACGATGATAATATTAATACCTGGAAAAATGGTATTGCGCGTACGTTAAAACAGTTTGTTGAAGATGGTACCAGAGCAGCTGATAAAAAATGTGGTGAATGTGGAGATCCAGATGGATTAATTTATGAAGAAGGCTGTTTAAAATGTAAAAACTGTGGACATACCAAATGTGGATAGTATGCTTCAGAATTGAGAAATTAGAATTGAGTATTCAGAAATCAGCTAATTTTTAAATAATCATAAAAAAGCGACAAAATTTTAAAATTTTGTCGCTTTTTTAGATTGGGAAAATAAGTAAGAAAATTTCACTTATTAGTGTTTTATGTTATTGTTGTTTGAACTTCAAACTATTTATTGAAGCAATTGAATAATTTGTTTAAAGGCATAATTCAATATTCATAATTTATTCATTTATATTTTTCAAAACTCAATTCTAAGATCTCAATACTAAAATCTATTTATAGTTTTTCGAATTGCAACCAATTGGGTCATTTATATTTTTCAAAAC
>BS_KBA_SWE02_21mDRAFT_10000960_pt1 | contig 10870 bp, 9 predicted proteins | sample BalSeasSWE02_21m_FD_9196 | JGI IMG/M metagenome (IMG submission 9196)
CAGTCCACTGACAGGTTTCATGCGGTCTTTTAAATATAGGATGATCTTTTGCGCTGTCTTTTTACCCACTCCCGGAACCCTGTTTAAAATTTCATCTTGATCGTTGTGGACAGCACTTTGAACTGTCTCATAATCCAATGTAGAAAGAACAGCCAGCGCTGCTTTAGGACCAACGCCGTCTACACTCAGCAACATGGTAAAAAGACTCCTGTCAATGATCGTATCGAAGCCATAAAGTGTCAATGCATCTTCGCGAACTGAAAGGTGGGTTTGAAACATTATGCTCTCCCCGACCTTAACCCTACCCAGAAGTGGTTGTGGAACAAAAAGGCGAAGACCTATTCCACCGACTTCCAGGATGACAGCGTTTTCTTCTAATTGAATAATTTGACCGCGCAGTGTAGTTATCATGATAATCTCACGAAGTGAACAAGATGATTGTCTTTCTTGATTTAATATCGATTTGTGTGCAGGTGTGTAATGGCAACAGCCAGGGCATCAGCGGCATCGTCAGGTTTGGGGATATTTTCTAAGCCTAACAAAATACGCACCATTTCCTGAACTTGATGCTTATCTGCACCACCATAACCTGTCACAGCCTGTTTAATTTCATTTGGTGTATATTCACCAATTTCCAGGCCGGCTTCAGCCAGGGATACCAGGATAACACCACGTGCCTGGCTAACAGTGATGGCAGTACGAACATTTTTTTGAAAAAACAACTTCTCCACCGCACTCCCCTGCGGGCGATGGAGAAGGATGATTTCACGCATTCGCTGATAAAGGATCACCAGCCGTTCGGAGTCTGGCATTCCAGCAGGTGTCTGAATGGTGCCATATTCTATTGCTTGTAATCCTCCCCCAGAGTCTTGATTAACTAGACCATAACCAGTGGTCGCAGTACCCGGGTCCAGTCCNAGGATCAAGGTCATGTTTATTCTTCCTCAAGAACTGCCATGGCCTCATCAGAAAGTCTTAAGTTGTGATACACATCCTGGACATCATCAAGTTCTTCGATCGCTTCGATGACACGGTAAACTTGCAGGGTGCGATCCAAATCCAATTCGAGTTCCTGTTTNGCNACCATTCGAAGACCTGATTCTTCAGGNAAAACATTAGCCTCACGTAATGATTTATTAAGTGTATTGAAGGATTCNACGGGTCCAACGATCTCGATCATGTCGCCATCTTCAGAAACATCATCTGCCCCAGATTCGACAGCCAGNTCAAAGGCTTTTTCATAACCGAGCATCCTGGAAGGGAAGTAAAAATAAGCTTCGCGATTAAATTGCCAGCTAACTGCGCCATTTTCAGCCATCGAACCACCAGAACGATTGAGCTGATGGCGGATCTCCGATACCGAGCGATTACGATTATCGGTGACACATTCGATGATCAATGCAACACCTTGCGGACCGTAACCTTCATATGTGATCTCTTCAATTACGACACCGTCTTTGTCTTCTCCGCTTCCGCGTTTGATGGCACGTTCGATGCTATCCTTAGGCATGTTTTGGGCTCGAGCCCGTTCAACAGCAAGCGAAAGTTGGAAATTATTGTTGGGATCTCCACCTCCCCTGGCAGCAATTGCAATTTCCCGTGCCAGGCGTGTAAACGCTTGCCCTCTTTTGGCATCCGTTGCCCCTTTCTTGCGGCGAATGGTTGCCCAATGGCTGTGTCCAGACATATAAATACTCCTTGTTTATTGCCACTATTGTGGAAAATATACTAAAAATTGCCTTAGAATTATACTCGCTGCCGCAGTGTCTTTACAAGGGGCAATTTTTGAAACCTATCCAAATCCGAGACAATCTGATAAACTGTTATATGTAAGCCGGATTATCGCCTCGGCCATTTTGGTCGAGGTTATTTTATGTGTTAAAGAAGAGTAGATATTATGATAACTGAACGTACCGACCTTAGAAATATTGCAATTATTGCCCATGTTGATCACGGAAAAACAACACTTGTGGATGGATTGTTGAGGCAATCACATACTTTTCGTGATAATCAGCAGGTTGCTGAACGAGTCATGGATTCAAACGACCTTGAGCGTGAACGAGGCATCACCATTCTATCCAAAAATACAGCCATCTCACTATGGGATCCGGATAGTAACCAGCAAGTAAAAATAAATATTGTTGATACTCCTGGCCATGCCGATTTCGGTGGGGAGGTTGAGCGGGTTATGAATATGGTGGATGGCGTCCTTTTATTGGTGGATGCAGCCGAGGGACCCATGCCACAAACTCGTTTTGTTTTGAAAAAAGCACTTGAAAAAGGACATAAAGCAATTGTCGTAATAAATAAGGTGGACCGTAAGGATGCCGAACCAAGCCGTGTATTAAACCAGACATTTGACCTTTTCATTGAGCTGGGAGCAACCGAAGAACAAGCAGATTTCCCGGTTGTATACGCCAAAGCGACCACAGCTCAGGCGAGTCTTACCCCAGAATTGGGACCGGATCTGCAGCCTTTGTTCAAAACAATTCTTAATCAGATCCCGGCTCCTAAAGTGGATTTGGAAGCTCCTTTTCAAATGCTGGTAAGCACATTAGGTTACGATGACTACCGTGGTATTACTGCCTTGGGCCGTATCTTTGCAGGATCTCTCAAAGTAGGACAACCCATGTCCCGAATAAAAATTGATGGAGAAATTTTGCCAGAGAATGCGCGTTATCTATATGTCTACCGGGGATTGGATCGCGTGGAAGTAGAAGAAGCCGGAGCGGGTGAGATAATTGCCCTGGCTGGTTTGGAAGGTATTTCTATTGGAGAGACCCTGGCAGATCGGGACCATCCTGTTGCACTTCCACCCATCCATGTGGAAGAACCGACAGTGCGAATGACATTTGGAGTAAATACTTCACCTTTTTCCGGGAAAGAGGGCAAATGGAGTACTTCCCGGAAATTAAGAGAACGACTTTTCGACGAATTGCGTACCAATGTTTCTTTACGAGTAAACGAAACCGAATCAACGGATACTTTTTTGGTTTCTGGCCGTGGTGAATTACACCTAGCAATTTTGATAGAGACGATGCGACGGGAGGGCTACGAATTCCAGGTCTCCCGTCCTGAAGTGATCACGCGCAGCGCTGAAGATGGCAGTCTGCTCGAACCATATGAAGAAGTGCATATTGATACCAGCCCGGATACTGTTGGAGTTGTGGTTGAAATGTTAGGTGTGCGGCGTGGCAAGATGCAAAGCATGCAGGACAATGGGGATGGGAATGTTCAATTGGTCTACATTGTACCAACACGAGGATTATTGGGTTTTCGATACCAATTCTTAACTGCAACACGTGGTAATGGGATAATGAATACCATTTTTCATGGGTATGATGAGATGGCAGGTCCAATGAGCTCACGCTCAAACGGTTCTCTGGTTTCCTGGGAAGCAGGTGTTACCACAACTTTCGGGTTAAAAAATGCAGAAGAACGCGGCACATTATTCCTCGGTGCTGGTGTTGAAGTATATGATGGAATGGTCGTAGGCGAATATACCCGGCCGGGCGACTTGACGATCAATGTTTGTAAAAAGAAACACCTGACCAATATGCGCTCTTCAAACAAAGATATCGAGGTAAGGCTAACTACTCCGCGAAGTATGAGTCTGGATGAATCGATTGAATACCTATCTGATGACGAGTTATTGGAAGTGACTCCGATAACCTACCGTATTCGCAAGCGAATTTTGAATATGGAGGAACGCGGTAAAACAGTTAAGAAGGCAAAAGAAGCTTTATTGGTATAAGGAAAAAAGGAGATGAATAGTATTGTTCATCTCCTTTTGTTATATTAAATATTATTGAAGGCTTTGTGCTACCCGCAGCAACTTTTCGCGAGCCTCTTTTCCAATTTTTACCAATTCCTCATCTTGATCCATCTGGCCAATATGAAGCATTATTTCAGGGTCCGCGATCCGAATGGTTGAGCTGCCATCTGATTCTGTTTCCAACGTAATATTGCAGGGTAACACCAAACCTGCTTCAGGGTTACGAACCAGGGCCCGGTGAGCCAGGGTTGGATTGCACACACCCAGGATGGCATATGGATGATAATCTACATCTAATTTAGTTTTGAGGGTCTGTTTAACATCAATTTGAGTGAGAATACCAAATCCCTCAATTTTTAAGGCTTCAGCAAGTTTTTGCATGGCAGCCTCGTAAGATTCCTTGAGATTTATTACGAACCCGATCTTTTCTATCATCTTTTCTCCTAAAAATATATAATTGTGCCTCTTTGTTATAAATGGAGGTTTAAGGCACGGAAACCAGCAAGGCTACAAATAATTCTTACACAATTTTTTTTGTGAAATTTCAACATATAATACTGATGAAGTATGATCAATAAAGTTGCGAATCCAACAATTTGTACATCAATAATCGAAACCTTGGATGAAAAAATAGACAAACTACTTGTTCCAGCTCATGAGATCCGGCGTGAAATTAAAGTACTTAATTCCCGCTTCATTGCCACACTCGCACTTGCTGCGAGTGTGGAGGCGGCACGTGCTTTTATAACTAGGATCCAGAAGGAATTTCCGGATGCCAGTCACCATGTCCCTGCCTTCATCATTGGGCATGGAGCTTCTCAAGTATCTCATTGCAGTGATGCGGGTGAACCGTCCGGCAGTGCCGGCAGACCTACACTGGCGGTCCTTCAGGGAAGCGGATTAGGGGATGTGGTCGTGGTAGTAACCCGGTATTATGGAGGCACCAATTTAGGTATTGGTGGTCTTGTTCGTGCTTATGGAGACGCAGTAAGAAGTGTTATTCGTGAAGTTTCCCAGGCTCAAAAAATAATGGCCCATACAGTCAGATTGACCTATGCATATCCATTTGTAGAGCGCATTCGCCTGTTAGTGCAGGTACAAAAAGGACAAATACTTGATGAGGAATTTGGGTCTGATGTAAGCATGACAGCACAATTTCCAGTAGAAAATCTGGTTGCTTTTGAAAAAGATGTGGCTGAACTTACCAGTGGGGTGGTTCAGGTTAAAATTTCTGCGACAGGTGAGGTCATCTTACCTGTCATTAAACCAGATTGATGGTGTATTGATAGCTAATTTATAGCTCAAATAGAAATTAATAAGGTATCATCAAATCAATATTATGTCATGGATCAAGGAATTAAATATGTTATCAAAATTGCGCGAACCTTTTAATGGATTATCTCACCTGGCGGGTGCTATAAGCGCTTTTGTAGGTGGAATAGCTCTCCTGATCGTAGGTTGGACCGGTACTGCAAGAATCATTTCAGTTATCATTTATATTATCAGCCTGATTTCAATGTTTTCAGCCAGCGCTACTTATCACCTGACGAAGGTGAAACCACGCATCCAGGAAACTTTACGCAAGATAGATCACTCAGCTATCTTCCTGTTGATCGCAGGGACCTACACGCCGATCTGTTTGAACGCATTCACCGGTTTTTGGCGCTTGGGGTTTCTTTCCATCATTTGGGGAATTGCTGCGATTGGGATCATTATCAAGATCTTTTACATTCGAGCACCACGCTGGTTAAATGCAGGTATGTATGTATTGATGGGTTGGATTAGTATTCTGGCTTGGCGGCAGATGGCTGGATTGCCACTTGGAGCATTGGTTTGGTTGATCGTCGGGGGATTAATTTATACTTTAGGGGCCGTAGTTTATGCCACCAAGATATTCAACTTTGTGCCCGGAAAATTCGGTTATCATGAAGTCTGGCATCTTTTCGTGATCGGTGGCGCGCTGGCGCATTTTATATCAGTTTTATTGCTGATGAACAGTCTCGCATAGAAGGTTGCCTTAAATCCCAGTAGATAAATATATGGGATATTGTCGAATATTTATTCGAATACGCTAATTAATTGTTGATATGAAGATGAGGCCGTTCCAGTAAAAAGCCACATCTTTATTTCTCTCCTACTGGTTTTATTTTGATACCAGGATCTCGATCTTGGTCATCCTTTTTTGTTGGTTTTTCTTCGGTAACAATGACAGGTGGGTTATGCAATTCATCATACCTTGCTTGAACTGACCAGTATCCACTACCACCGAGATCGTTGCAAACAGTTTGCCACTTGCCATCCTGATCACCTATCTCCCTGAAATCTATAAAGGTGCGATGTTGGTAAGCTTTTAATACCAGATGCATTCCTTCCGTTGCCAGTGTTTGACTGGGTTGAATATATTCCAATCCGTTTTCCAGATCGCGATAAATTGTGTAATTTCCTTCACCATCCTTTAACCCCAAGGCCTTTCCCAATGTGGTCTGAGTCAATTGACCGCTGTTCTTATCCATATAGGCAACAGACGTCCTTATCCAACCCTGGGTCTCAGCAAATTTATTGTGGTAAATGATCAATGCTCGTTGTCTCACTTCAACGCCAAGACCGTCTCCGATACCATTCGAAAAAGCAAATACATCTTCATTAACGTGCGCCTCGGGTGTAAAAAAATCATACATTACGAAATTTTGGACATCCGCAAACAAGTTTCGGCGTTTAAGAAGTGGGAAAATATGCCACTCATGCCCAGCTATCAGACTTTCATTTGGAATTTCATCCCAATAAGCATGTTGATATTCCATTCCATATTTTTCGTGATACCCTTCGATCTGACCATGGCCGAACATGGGCAACCCGGGCAAAGACGCCAATAGTGTGCAGACTCCAAAATACTTATCCCCATCTCCAAATTGTTCAATAGCAGATTTCTCATCAGGGTTGTTCATGAAATTTACAAAACGTTTAAGTATTTGCGGATCAAATTCTAGTACATTTTTGATGACTGTTCGATATTTGGCATTGTCTTCGTCCCGCAGCATGTGCATGAAAGCAGAATTATACACACGGTGCATCCCCAATGTACGTACGAAATAACCTTCCATCAACCAGAATGCTTCAGCCAGGAGCAGCGTATCAGGTACCTCCTGTGCCACCCGATCGACAACTTCCCGCCAAAACTCGGCAGGTAAGGCTGCCTGGAACTGAGCATGGTTCATTCCATGTTCTGTACGGGATGGGATGGCTCCACCTTCTCCCGGCTCGGGAAACCATAAGCGCTGAATGTGCTTACTGGCGAGCGTCATGGCGGCATCAAAGCGAATAATGGGGAAATTTCGGGCGACATGCAGGATGGTTTGAATAACTGCCTCACGTACTTCAGCATTTAAGTAATCCAATTGGGCAGTATCGTTCCAGGGCATGGAAGTGCCGTCATTTCCATGATAGATGTAGTCAACCCTGCCGCTTCCATGATCCACGCGCTTGAATACTACTGCCGCATCTGATTTGGAATAGTAATGATCCTCAAGATAGATTCCAACCTGGTCATTGTTTGAGAGATCCTCTCCGTTAAATGTGTAGTTAGAGAAGGGGGAATAAGGTAGTGTGAGGAACCAATCCGGATGTTCCATTACCCAGGTTGAATCGATTCCCATGTGATTGGGAACCATATCTGCAGAGAGGCGTATGCCTCTTTGCCAGGCACGCTGACGTAAATTATCCAGTGCCTGCCAACCACCCAGTGATCCTGCAATCTGGTAATCCATCAGACTATATGCTGAAGCCACTGCATCTGGATTTCCCATCTTTTGTTTGATCCGCATGGATGCGCGGCTGCGTTCCCATAAACCGATCAACCAAAGTCCTGTGGTGCCATATCGGGCAAATTTATCCAGCTCTTCATCCGGGATCTGATCCAGAGTCTTTATCGGACGTTGGTAGAACTTGGAGAGCTGATCGAGCCATACATAGCTATTCTTGGCAATTAATACCAGTTGTGGCATCCAGTCTTTGTCCGGGCTGAATTGTTCCATTTCTGGTTCGTCATCAGCAAATTCCAAAATGGGAGCTTCTACAATGGATCCGCCGGTACCGGTATTGCGAATGATCTCTTCCCGCTTCAGATCCAGGCTTTGCAGTAAGCGATTCACAATATCCTCGCCAAGGATTTTTTCCCATCTTTGTAGTAGAAACTCCAATTGTCCGGTAAGCGATTCGGGTGAGTGCAATGCTGGTTGTCGAAGGATTTCCAGAAGAGATTCGCCTTTATTGTTATTTTCGAAGGGTCGGCTGGTTTCAAAGAATTCGGGAAATTTCTCGAGAATAGCTAGATAACTTTCTGATCTTATTAGATCGGATTCGTCAAATAGATCCTTATATCTTTGCGCTGCTGGATTAAGATTGGTAATATGTATGAGGAACATATCTTCCAAAACTGTTGCAGGAATATTGGTTTGGGATAAATAGTCTATTGAAGATATCTGACCTTGGCGCAATGATGAGGGTGGAAAATCATTCAAGTATCGTATTTGGGAATTTTGTAATATTGTCTTGCTAAATGTTTTCTCCAAATCCCGATAAACAGCTTGTATCGAATAATTATTTTCCTGTGCATAATTTTGGATGAGGATATGTTGGATATCATTGATCAACCCCAGTGCATAGATTTCGGATGTTAAGACGGTATTGCCAGTGACGAGACTCATTTGTTCTGCAAATTGGCGAGCAACTTTTAGATCTGAAACAACAATCCGCCCATTTGTGGAAAATAAAACCTGGTCGATGTGATATTTTTTGATCGCGTATTGTGAGATTTGAAATTCGAAAGGAAGCATCATATCCTCGTAATTGTAAAATTCTTGCTTTGATAAATCCTAAATATTATTTGATTTGGGAAGGTCGGACACCATCTAGAGAAGATTTCCAACGTCATTTTCTCCATGATNGAGAAGATGCCTTAATAATACTCTATAACCAGTTTAGAATACAGCAAATATATTAATAAATAACTTATATAATATCCTTGACTAAATCGATATTTACCTGTATGATTAGTTTTGTAAGATGCCAGTAAGTTCGCGTTGGATAGAAGAACGGAAGCCCGTGGCACGAAGCACGGGTTGTTTTGTTAATAACGTCCGATGGAACTGCGACATCGTCACCAATTTTTCTTTTTGCTAGAAGGAGCAAACACAATGTCAGAACGTATCATCGGAACGGTCAAGTGGTTTAACGGCACCAAGGGTTATGGTTTTCTCGCTCGCGAGAGTGGCCCAGACGTGTTCGTCCATTACTCTTCAATCCAGGGTGATGGTTTCCGTAACCTTACGGAAGGCCAGCAGGTTGAATTCACAGTCGAGCAGGGCGCAAAAGGCCCTCAGGCAGCAGAAGTAGTAATTCTCTAAGATAACTATCAACCGACAACAAGAAACTCCGCCGAATTTCGGCGGAGTTTTTATTTAAGCAAAAATTGGAACTTACTTAGTCCCCGTTTAAAGGAGATTGATCCTTTTTCTGTTTCATGTTTTTTTCAGTGGGGTAGACCCAACCAATAATTCCATATAATACACCTGAGATGATTAAGATGAATTTAAATGTGGCACACCACAAAGCCAGAATGGGCCAGGTATGCGAGATTTCACTGGATAACAAATTCCATAAGGCAATATTTTCAATTGAATCGAATATGGCTGCCAGGTATGCTCCCCAGCCAAGCCAGGTTCCCAACCTGGAGAACCAACCGATGTGGCGCTCAGAAGCCATCATACATATCAAGCTGATGAAGGCTGCGTATACAGCCATAAAAAGATAATCAAACCCAAGTCCAAAGGCAGCAAATAATTTGGTTCGGATGTCCCAGGAAGCAAGTATCTGTCCGGCTTTTTCTTGAGACCCTGCAATTTCGAAGGAGACAATTCCAGATGGAGCTGCATCGGTCTGCAATGGGATATCAAGGAAACGAAAAACAATAAATATCACGATAATTGCCAACAATAAGAATATCAGTACTTTTTTGCGTTCTTTAGGATCGATAAACATCAGGGGATTTTGAAATATCATGGCAGTTTCTCCTATTATCTTTCAGTCATATTATAATCGTCCCAGCAAAAGAAGCATGCTGCACTTAACTGGCATTCCTTGTTATCAGACTTTGTGATTTGAAACTGACAGCAGAAAAAAACTAAGGAGATCTATATGACGATCGTTCTGGATGGCACCAATCTTACAATTGAAAAACTTGTTCGAATTGCCCGGTTGGGTGAGAAAGTGGAGTTGCATCCGGACGCTTTGGCCAGGATAATCGCCTGCCGCAGCATGTTGGAGGAAAAGATTGAAGCGCACGAGATTATGTACGGCGTCAATACTGGCATTGGTGAATTCTCTGAAGTTGTACTAAATGATGAGCAGGTTTCTCAATTTCAACGCTACCTGATCTACAACCATGCAGCCGGGATAGGTGATCCGGTTCCGGTCGAACAAGTTAGGGCAGCAATGGCTGCCCGTATTAATGTTCATGCGCATGGAAATTCTGGCTGCCGACCGGTGATAACACAAACCCTGGTTGAAATGCTAAATAAAGGTGTCACTCCGGTCGTGTGTCAGAAAGGTTCGGTCGGTGCAAGCGGTGATCTGGCACCAATGTCCCAGATCGCTCTGCTCTTGATGGGTGAGGGCGAAGCCTGGTATCAGGAAGAGCGTTTATCTGGAAGCGAAGCTATGCAAAGAGCTGGTATTTCCCCACCCAATCTTCAAGCTCGAGATGGATTGGCTATTATAAATGGCTCCAATCTGCTAACTTCAATGAGCGCCTTAAATCTTTACGATATGAATCGCTGGTTGAAACAAGCTGAGATCGCGTGTGCCGTCTCTCTGGAAGCCTTGCTTGCCAATTTGAAACCTTATGATTCACGCTTACATACCCTGAGAGGATTTAAAGGAGCAATTCGATCCGCCAACGCGATCTTAAAGTGTGTTTCCGGCTCAGATCTTGCAACTGGAAATGTGAAAACCAAGGTGCAGGACGCATATTCGATGCGGTCATCACCTCAAGTAATTGGTGCTGCCCATGATGCGGTAGCTTATGCGCGCAGCCAGGTT
>BS_KBA_SWE02_21mDRAFT_10000961_pt1 | contig 10864 bp, 10 predicted proteins | sample BalSeasSWE02_21m_FD_9196 | JGI IMG/M metagenome (IMG submission 9196)
TATACCCAAATGTACAATCTTCGCCACGGTCGTGACGGAACTTTGTTTAGGGGTCGATATAAATCGATTCTCGTTGACGGGGACAGCTATGTACTGCAGTTGGTGAAAAGGGGTCAAGTCTGCTCTTGGCTCACCTTGGAAAACATAAGTGTTTGCCTTATTCCTGCCTGGAAATGGGCATCCAGTGATCCGGATGCGGTCATGAAGTAACAGTTTCCTGGATATGTCTTGCATTTTAATGACACTTCTCTTATCATCTAAATTTTGAAATCTCAAAAAAACGTGATTTGTGTTCTGCTATTGGTGAGGATGTGGACAGGTTGGGCCGCACCTTCATGCAGCAGGAATTTCGTTTTGAACCCTATGGTAGAAATCACGAAAAGCTGACGCGGTGTAGAAGATCCCATGGTAAATTGGATGAAGAAAATTTCGGGTTTGTTCAAGAAACCGCTTATATTTTTGTCGGTTTTCATGCCTTTTGTTTTCTTTATGGCAGGAACAGGTTGGGCTGAAGACGCACGCATCACGGATATCGTGGTTACCAATTCCAGCGAAGACCTTCTTGTGTATTTCACCGTGACGGACTGCTTCAAAGAAGATATGAAGAAGGCAATCGATAACGGGGTGAGCACGGTTTTTACATTTCTCATAAGACTTGATGAGGTGAGAGATTTCTGGTGGGATAATGAAATTGCAGACCTCAGAATAAGCCATGAAATCAGGTATGACAACCTCAAAAATATATACCTATTGAAACTTGCGTCAGGCGATGGCAAGGAATTGTATGTGAAGGATTTCGATAAGGCGAGAAAGCTGATGTCGGAAGTAGTGGGATGTAGAGTAACTTCACTCAAGAACCTTCAAAAAGGGGTTCGCTATCAGATCGGCTTAAAGGCGGAACTGGATAAAATACGGTTGCCTTTTTACTTCCATTACGTCTTCTTTTTTCTTTCACTCTGGGATTTTGAGACGGATTGGTACATCGTTGATTTCAAATATTGATTTCTTCAATCAGCCCTTATGAAAGATTATCTGAAAGCCGAAGTTTTGGATCTCAAACGCCGCCGGAAAGAAAGGTACCTCATTATTCTTCTGGGGGTGGTCATATCCATCCTTATCTATGTGGGGCGACACCTTTTTCACCTGGGACAGTCTCTTCCTTTTTCCAGCAGCATCCTCGCTTTTGGTCTCATTAATATCAATGTTATCCTTCTCCTTCTCCTACTCTTTCTGACTGTCAGAAACCTTGTGAAGCTCCTTTTTGAAAGAAAAAAGAGCATTATGGGGGCCAAACTCAGAACAAAACTGGTCCTGGCATTCGTAAGCCTTACTCTCTTGCCAACCATGATTCTTTTTTTTGTTTCCGTGCAATTTATCTCTTCATCCATTGAATACTGGTTTAACCTGCAGGTGGAGCAATCCCTGGAGAATTCTCTGGAGGTAGGCCAGGATCATTACAAAGGAATTACGGACGAAATCCTTTCCTTTGGAAATAATTTTGGCCGGGTTATCAGTTATGAAGGTTTGATGATCGTTTCAAAAAAAGAAGATCTGGGAAAATTTATCGGAGAAAAGAGAAAGGAATTCGGCCTGGCATCTATTACGGTTTTTTCCCAGGACCTTGAACTGATGGCGATCTCAAAAGATCATAGAATTGATCTGAGCTCTTTCAAGAAACCGGATGTTGAGATTCTCAGGGACAGTTTGAAGAAAGGAACAGACAGTCAGTTTATCCAATCCTCTCCCCATGGCGATCTGGTAAATGGGATTGTCCCTGTTTTTTCAAGGACCAAGTCCAAGGCCGTTGTGGGACTTATTGTATTGTCCAAATTTGTTCCCGGAATATTTGTAAACCGGCTTCATGCCATTTCAAAGGGGCTTCAGGAATACAGGCAGCTCAAAATGCTGAAAACGCCTATCAAGGCCAGCCATATGATTACGCTGTCTATTGTTACGCTGCTCATCATTTTTTCTTCCGTCTGGTTTGGTTTTTATTTATCGAAAGAAATTACGGTTCCTATCAAGGAACTGGCTGAAGCAACAAATCGTATTGCTTCTGGAGATTATGATTTCTTCATAGATCTGGAGACAAGGGATGAGATGGGAGTTCTGGTCAATTCCTTTAATCGGATGACCATGGATCTCAAGACCGGCAAGGAAAAACTGGAAACAGCCCACAGCGAACTGGTGGAGAGCAATCTGGAGCTGGAACAGCGACGACTCTATATGGAAATTGTCCTGGCCAACGTGGCTGCGGGGGTTGTTTCCGCCGATGCTCAAGGAAAAATTCTTACCATCAACAAGTCGGCCGAAAGGATGCTCAATATAGAGGCGTCCATGATGATCGGAAAGGATTATCGGGATGTTCTTGAACGGGGCTACAGCAAAATGCTCGAAAAACTTCCAGGTGACCAGGGACTGTTCGAAAAAGGATTTCTGGAAAAACAGATCAGGCTCTCTGTTGGTGGAAGAAGACTGACCCTGTTGGTTACGCTGAACGTGCTGCGTGATGACAGGGGCAGGTATTTAGGGCTCGTGGCTGTCTTTGAGGATCTCACTGAAATCGAAAAGGCCCAGAGAGTGGCGGCCTGGCGCGAGGTTGCCAGAAGGATTGCCCATGAGGTGAAAAACCCGCTTACGCCTATTCAGCTTTCCGCCCAGCGCCTTCAGAAACGATATGGATCTGTGCTGGCGGATGAAGACGCGCAAGTTTTCAAAGAATGTACCGGTATGATTGTGACGCAGGTGGAGGAATTAAAGCGTCTTGTGAATGAATTTTCCAACTTTGCGCGCATGCCGGCTACCAATCCGGTCCCTTCGGATATCCGGAAGATTATATCTGAAGCCCTGAATCTTTACCGGGAGGCCCATAAAGATATCGAATTTATTTTTGTCCCGCCCGATGACACGCCTGTTTTCAATCTTGACCCGGAACAGATGAAGAGAGTTATGATTAACCTTCTTGACAATGCGGTTGAGGCTCTCGAAGGGCAAGGGGTTGTTTCAGTGAGTCTGGCCTACGACAGTGTACTGAAAATGGTAACCATTGAAGTCATTGACAACGGAACGGGAATCAGCGCGGAAAATAAGGAACTTCTGTTTGAACCTTACTTTTCCACCAAGAAACAGGGAACCGGCCTCGGCCTTGCGATAGTCAATACCATCATCACGGACCATAACGGGTTTATTCGTGTTCAGAACAATAAGCCTAAAGGCACAAAGTTCATCATTGAACTGCCCGTGAGGTTATAAAAATTCTCTCATGTTTGCGTATCATTTTATCTGGACCTTCCCTCTTTTTTTCTTTCTTCCGCTGAAACGCTTTGTGAAAAATCAGAGGCTGAGAGAGAGATTCGCTCTGGATTCAAATTTCCCTCTTCCTGCAAAAAGCAATATCTGGATACATGCCCTTTCCGTGGGAGAGGTGATTTCCGCACTCCCCCTTGTGGACGCTCTTCAGACAAAATATTCCGATCAGGGAGTGGTTTTTACGGTCACGACCAAAAGCGGAATGACCGTGGCTGAAGAGAAATTGAAAAACAGAGGTATCAGACTGCAGTACATGCCCCTGGATGCCTGGTGGATTCTGCGAAAGTTTGTCCGCCATATCCGGCCCTCGGTTTTTGTCCTGGTGGAGACGGATATCTGGCCGGGCTTGCTTGATTGGCTTCAAAGAAAAGGGGTAAGAAGCATTCTGGTGAATGGGCGGATTTCTCCTCGAACCTTCAGGGCATATAACAAGGCACGATTTTTTGTAAGAAAGGTCTTTGATCCGCTCGAACTCTGTCTGATGCAATCGGATCTGGACCGAAATCGCCTGCTCAGAATCGGTATCCCGGAAAGGAAAGTAATGACCACGGGGAATATTAAATTTGACCGGAAATGGGTGGCCATGAGCAGGAAGGAGAGAGAGGAATGGTCTTATAGGTTGAAAATAAAACCCGGGACTTTCCTGTGGGTGGCGGGAAGCACCCATCCCGGCGAAGAAGAGATCGTGCTCGATGTTTTCATGAGAATACGGGCTTCGTTCCCTGATTTCCGCCTTATACTTGCCCCGAGGGATATCGGAAGGTCCCGTGAAATCATGGAGATGGTTTCGAAAAGAGACTTGAAATGGGTTTTGAGAAGCAGGCTTTCAGCGGGCGAGGGGGCTGAATGGGATGTTCTTGTCCTGGACACCATGGGAGAACTGGGAAGAATTTACGGTCTTGCAGGGGTGAGCTTTGTCGGCGGAAGCCTGGTCCGGGTGGGAGGGCATAACCTTCTTGAACCGGCCAGCTTTGGTTGTCCCATACTCTTCGGTCCCTATACGCATAATTTTGTATGGTTGTCTTCCATGCTTCTTGAATGGGAGGGGGGGTGGCGCGTTCATGACGCAGCGAGCCTTCATGATGCCTTGAAAAGCCTTTTGATGGATAGTGAGAGTCGCGCGCAGATGGGTGAGCATGCCAGAGCCTTTGTTGAATCTAACAGTGGGGCCCTTGAAAGGGTTCTTGAACTGATTTTTCCAAAGTGAGCCGGTAATGCATAAGAATACAGGAATAAGATGAATTTATTTTCGGAACCTGACTGGAATCGGATCCATAATCGGACAAAGTGGAGTTGCTGGACGCTGCCCCTGGCAGCTTGTTCTTTATTTTATGGAGCCGGAGTCCGGGTGCGTTTAAGGAGATATTATGCAGGTTCTTTGAAAGTCAGGCGGCTTCCCGGTTTTGTTGTAAGTCTGGGAAACCTGACGGCCGGCGGTACCGGAAAAACGCCCGCGGTGGCCATGCTGGCTGAATGGGCGGTGCAGGAAGGAGGGAAGGTTGCCATACTAACGAGAGGCTATGGCGGCAGACACGGCCAGGAAGTCCTGGAGGTATCCGATGGGAAAAAGGTAATGGTCGATTCCCTTCTGGCCGGAGACGAACCCTGTCTTCTGGCGAAAAGACTTGACGGGGCGCCCGTTATTGTTGCAAATGACCGATACAAAGCGGGGTTGTATGCGCACAGAAAATTCGGGTCTGATTTCTTTATCCTTGACGACGGTTATCAGCACATCAGGCTCGCAAGAGATATGAATATTGCCCTCATGGGTGCGCTGGACCCTTTTGGCAACGGTCACCTTCTTCCCTGGGGACCTTTGAGAGAGCCTTTGAGGGAAATAAGAAGGGCGGATGCCTGTATCCTTACAAGGGCTGGAAAATTCGGCAGCGAATCTGAAGTTCCGACTGCGCTGAGAAAAAAAATCGGGTTGATTCCCTGTTTCCGCGCTGAACATCTCCCTCAAAAGGTTATCATCCCGTATTCAGGGGACTCCTATGGACCGGAATTCTTAAAGGGAAAGCGTGTTGTTGCTTTTGCCGGGATTGGTTCTCCTGAGTCATTCAGAGAAACGTTGATGAAGGCAGGAGCACAAGTGGTGAGGTTTCTGCCCTTTCGAGACCATTTCCGATTCAGTGGAAACGATCTGGATGAGATTTTCAGGGTTCGGGAAAAGTTGAATGCTGCATTGGTTATCACAACAGAAAAGGACTGGATGAGGATCTCCTCTGTGGAGCAGCCTCGCTCTCAAATGGCGTATCTGACCATCAGATTTTCCATCCTCGGCGATCGAAACATTTTTTTTCAAATGATCCGGAGTCGCAGGGAAAAGGCCTCGGGTCTAAAGGCGTAACCGGATCTTTGAGGTTCTTCACGATTTGCAGTTGAAAATCGGTTATTTTCGCAACCGAGGTGTCAGGTGTCAGGTGTCAGTATTTCAGCGCCTAACATTTCCATTTTGTGATTCCAAGAGACATACCATTGGATATTATCTTTTATACACCAAGTACTGTCCGGGGTTTTTTTCCTGACACCTGACACCTGAAACCTGGTGCCTGAACAATGCCTATTTGAAAGCAAAACTTGGTGTCACACAAATCCGTCATGAACCATTTCTTTCTAAGCCATAAGTCGAAGAATGAGATGAACAGCAAACGAATCGACAGGACAGGAATAAATCGGATACTGGTTCGTTCCACCAACTGGGTAGGGGATGCGGTCATGACGCTCCCTGCGCTCGAAGCAGTGAAAGAAAATTTTCCGGGGAGTATTATTTCGGTCCTTGCGAAACCGTGGGTCGAGCCTGTTTTCAGAAGTCATCCCGCTATCCATGAAATCTTGATTATACGGAAGGGCGGCGGTGCATTTACGGGCCTTGGAGAGCTTCTTCGGGTCATCAGATCCGTGAGAAAAAGATCTTTTGACCTGGCCATTCTTTTCCAGAATGCGTTTGAGGCGGCTCTGATTTCCTGGGCCGGGGGAGTGCGGCTCAGGGCAGGATACAATACGGATGGCCGGGGGGTTCTGTTGACGCACAGTGTCGCCAGGACGCGGGACGTTTTGGACGTGCACCAGGTGGAATATTATCTATCCCTCCTCCAGAGACTTGGGTTGAAGACGGTGAAAAAAGATCCTGTCATCCATCTGTCTACCGAGGAACGGGCCGTCGCAGAGCAACGGTTGAGGGATTTCGGCATGAAGGACGGGGCTGTGGTTGTGGGGTTGAATGCAGGGGCTATTTTCGGAGGGGCGAAAAGATGGGCGCCGGAACGGTTCGCAACCATTGGAGACAGGGCTGTGGAGGAGTGGGGCGCCAGGGTTCTGGTGTTCGGAAGCGCGGGAGAGAGACAGATCGGAAAAAGGGTGATCCGCACCATGAGCCAGGCCGCAACGGATCTTTGCGGCCGGACATCTCTGCGGGAAGCGATTGCTCTTGTGAGCATGTGCGATATTTTTGTCACCAACGATTCGGGGCTTATGCATGTGGCTTCAGCGTTGAACGTGCCTACCGTTGCCGTTTTCGGTCCCACCGACCAGGTGGCGACAGGTCCCAGAGGTCAACGGATACGGGTTGTGAATCACCGGGTGCACTGCAGCCCCTGTCTGAAACCGGAGTGCCCCACGGATCATCAGTGCATGACCGGTATCGGGGTGGAAGAAGTGTGGAAAGAGATGCAGGATTTGAGAAATGACTTTTGAAAAGAAAAAACCGGCGGTATTTTTGGATCGGGATGGAACCATAAACGAGCAGATGGGTTACATCAACCATGAAAGCCGTTTCGTCCTTTTGCCGGGTGTTGCGGAAGCGATCCGTCTTTTGAACCGGAACGGCTATTTAAGTATTGTGGTTTCGAATCAGTCAGGGGTTGGCCGCGGGTATTTTCCTGTTGATCTGGTGTATAAGCTCCATGATAAAATGGAATCGGAGTTGAAAAAACAAGACGCCGTCCTTGACCGAATCTATTTCTGCCCCCATTATCCCGGCGGAAGTGTGGTTGAATGCGACAAGTCCTGCACATGCAGGAAACCGGGAACAGGCCTGATCGATCGGGCTGTTGAGGATTTTCCCATTGACCTTGCCGCTTCTTATGTAATCGGGGATCGATGTTCCGATATCAAAATGGCCCACCGGGCAGGGATACAAGGGATACTGGTGAAAACGGGCTACGGACGAGGCGATCTGGAATACGTTTTCCCGGGGCTTTCCTATCAGCCGCACCATGTGGCGGAAGATCTCCTTGGGGCGGTCCAGTGGATACTGGCGGGAACACGGGATGGGTGACCCGAATATCCTCATTGTTAAACTGAGCGCCATAGGCGATTTGGTGCATTCCCTCCCTTTTCTGGAGGTGTTGAAAAGACAATATCCGAAGGCTGAAATCGACTGGGTTGTAGAGGAAGGGGCATCTGATATCATCCTCGGGCATCCGCATATTCGTCGGGTCATTGTGTCACGGAGAAAAGCGTGGGTGAAAAGGCTTCGGGGGGATGGATCGCCCCGCCTGACCGTTTTTCAGGAGATGCGGGAGTTTGTAAAAGAGTTGAGGGCTTGCCGGTACGATATGGTTATTGACGTTCAGGGAATTCTAAAGAGCGGCATTCTCGTGAGGCTAACCAAGGGCGGAAGGAAGATAGGAATGAGTGGGAGCAGGGAAGGCGCCTCGCTTTTTATCAATGAACCTGCTGTAAAAGTAGATTGCAGTCAACACGCTATTGATCGAACACTGACCGTTGCAAAGTTCCTGGGGTGCGAAACCGGGGGATGGAAGGGGCGAATTCCCATTTTTGATGAGAACAGGCGTACGGTCGACAATCTGTTGGAGAAAAATGGACTCGGGGGCAGGGTATTGTTGGCCATCAACCCCATTGCCAAATGGGATACCAAATTGTGGGAAGCGGATCGATTTGGGATATTGGCAGACAGGCTGCAGGAAACCCTGGATTGTGACATTGTGTTTACCGGGGGGCGTGAAGACAGATCGGTCATCGAAGAAATATCTGAAAAGATGGAAAAAAAGCCTGTGAATTTTGCGGGCGTTACCGGTCTCAAGGATCTTGCCTGTCTTTATACCCGATGCAGGCTCCTTGTAACCACGGATACGGGTCCCATGCATATGGCTGCGGCTATGGGTTGCCCCACTGTAGCCCTGTTTGGACCGACAGCTCCCTGGCGAACGGGGCCCTACGGCCAGGGGCATAAGGTGATTGCAGGGGATGTGGAGTGCAGACCCTGCTTTCGGAAAAAATGCGACGAGATGACATGTATGAAAGAGATATCCGTAAATCGGGTATATGAAGGGGTTATGGAACTTCTTAAACGGGAAAAGGAGAATCAGTGATGGCCATAAGTAAGGAATTATTAGATATTCTGGCGTGTCCCAAATGCAAAGGGGATATTTATCTGACGGAGGCCGGCGATGGCCTCATCTGCGATCAGTGCAAACTGCTCTACGAGATCAAGGACGATATTCCCATCATGCTTATTGATGAAGCAAAACCGATTAGCTGATAGTCACGTCCGGACTGGGGAGAAAAGACCGGACAAGGGATATCCGCGATCTCCTGTGAAACTTCGTTTTCAGTTTACGGTTGCCGGTTACCAGTTGGCGGTTCTCTCATTCCCACGCTCAGCGTGGGAATGCGTGCCTATTCTCTGCGCCTCTGCGTCTCTGCGCGATCCATCCGTAAGAATCAGGCACTCTTTACCGATGCTTTCTTCGAAACAATGGTGGCCTTCTTGTCCCGGCGATCATCCACCTTCAGGTCGATGACAATACGCCGGGCGCCCTCAGAGAGATGTGCCGCATGCACCTCTTTTATGAGCTTGAAGAGGGCATCCAGATCCGGCGCCTCGATGCTGGTGCTCATGCCGCCCACATCGAAGGTGTAGCCGGACTTTTCAACGACCTCGACCCCTTTTTTAACAAACCGGCCCAGGCTGGTCCCCTCGCCGATAGGATAAACGGAAAGCTGCGCTATCATAAAGTTTTCTCCTGCTTTTATTAAATTCCCATTGCCTCAACCACAAGTTCCGTCAGGTCTTTTACCTCAAGATCCATCTTCTGCCTTCTCGCACGTGTGGCCATGGTACGCACGCACTGCTGGCAACCCGTTACAACCATGTCTGCGCCCACGGCTTTGATGGAGTCGAGTTTCATCTGGGCGACCTGGGCCGAAAGATCCGGTTCGGTCATTTCCACGTTTCCCCCGCCCCCGCAGCAGATGGAAAATTTGCGGTTCATGGGAAGATCCACAAAACGAATCCCCGGAATGGATTTGAGAACTGCCCTTGGTTCTTCATAAATCCCCGTATTGCGACCCAGATCGCAAGGGTCATGATAGGTGACGGTGGCATCAATGGGGTTTTTGAGCGTGACCTTGCCGGATTCGATCAACTCGGCGATCATCTGGCTGGCGTGCACCAGTTTCACGTCTGTGTTGTAGAGGTGTTTCCAGGTGTGAAGGCAGGAAGGACAAGTGAAAACAATCGTCTTGGCGCCAACATCCTTGACCTTCTGCAGATTGTGTTCCTTCAATTCTTCCAGTTTTTCCGGCATGCCGGCGCCCACAAGCGGGAAACCACAACACCATTCTTCGCCCCCCAGAATGGTAAAATCCACATGGGCTTCCTGGAGAATCCTGGCCATATTGGCCGGGATTTTCTGAACCATGGGGAAGAAAGAGGCAACGCAACCCACGAAAAAGAGGATATCGGCGTGTTCTTTTTCCAGGGCCTCTTCGGGCAGATTCTTCATGAGTTCCTGCCATTCCGACCGGTCTTCCTGGTCATCATCAGAGATGTTCCTGGCCTTCGCAAGTGTTTTGACCAGCCGTTCGGCAACTTTCGGATAAAACCCCCGGTCTACCTGGCACTCGCGATTCTGAAATATGAGGTCTTTCGTCTTTACGCTCGAGAGGCAGACAACCGTACAGGCGCCGCAACCCAGGCAGGTGAAAATAGCTTTTTCCGTGTCTTCATTGAGTTCCAGGGTTTTTTCAATGGCGAACCGGGTGATGGCGTTTCTTCCCCTTGGGGAGTAAGCCTCATTTTTCTTAACAATATATGTGGGGCAACTTGGCAGGCAGAACCCGCATTTGTTGCATTTGGCCACCTCGTCATAGGATAACTTCTTTAACTGAACAATATTCATAACTTTTTACCTCTGTGTCGTGGTTGCACTGTCATTTAAAGGTTCCCCACAAAACGACCCGGGCTCATGATTCCCGCCGGATCCAACTGATCTTTGAGGCGCTTATAAAGGATAAAATCAGTTCCTGTTTTACCCCAGATTTTCAGCCTGCCTTTCATGGGAGCAGGCGCTCTTTGTATGACCATGTTCCCGCCGGTTTCCAGACTGCGTTCCAGGAGTTCGCCGGCAACCACAACCGCTTTATCCGCACTGCTGTTGTTGTTCTGGTCCAGCATCAAGTAGACCTGGCAGATGCCGCTTCCCGCATGAGCTGCCACGGCATGCTCCAGGCGTTGATAGACCAGCGATTTCTGCATAGACGCAAAAATTTCCCCCCAGTGGGAGATGGGATAGTTGAGTTTGGCTTG
>BS_KBA_SWE02_21mDRAFT_10000962_pt1 | contig 10864 bp, 9 predicted proteins | sample BalSeasSWE02_21m_FD_9196 | JGI IMG/M metagenome (IMG submission 9196)
CAATTTGTTTCTGATAAGATGCTTTTAGCCGAAAAAGAAATGTAACCCTCATAAAAAACAATCACAAAGATATTTTTCACCTAGAATAATTTTATTAGATATGGCCACCCGAGAGATGGTCTTTTTTTAAAATTAAATTAAAAAGTCCTACAATATTTTGAAGAATTAAATTTACTTGTTCAAAGACAATATTAAACTTTCCACAAAATAATTTTGGCGAATAATTTAGACTTCCATCAATTGAAGAAATAATTTTTGTTAGATGGAATCGAAACTAAGATGATCTTGTAACTTATTCATTTTTACGGCAGATATGACAAAAATGAAAGTTAATATTGACGACCTTGCTTAACTTCCGAATAAACGAAATTGGCTTGGTGGCTTGAAATCAATTCATTCAGTCTTTGATGATACTCATAGCGCGGATGGCATAGTATATGTGGCCAAAGATCACATCGATCAAAGAAAATTTGTTACTGGTAAATTACTTTCAGCCAGGAAAGAAATGTAGTTATCATATTTCTTACATAGCCGACAACTTTTACTAATACAACAAACTTAAAAAAATCTTGTAACGATTGGTTAAAAACAATTTCCCAATCATAGTTGTAAATTGTTGTCAAAAGACAAATTTAATTGACATTACGTTTTATTTTCTACAAATTGTTATATGAGTTACAGTAGTTTCTGTAGATTTGACTTTTAATAAGAACGATAAGATATTATTTAATTTAGAATTGAAGTGATTTCAGCGAATAAAAAATACTTACGGAAAATTCCAATTTAAATTATTTATGCTGGTATATCGCAAATTAGTCCCGGACAATTCGAAATTTCGATTAAAGTAACCTTTACAACCATAATTCATTCACTAACTTTAAGGAGCTAACCTATGAAACAAATTCTAATGATTCTTACACTGTTGTCTTGCCTTAGTGCTGCCAGTATAGTGCAAGCCCAAAACAATGATATAGCCACAGGACAAGAACCTATATTCGTCCCGGAAAATATTCAATCACTTGTTGAGCAAATAACAAATGCTGAAAACAATGAAAATTGGTCGGAATATACAAGATTAAGAGAAGAACTAATTCAGGCATGGCAACAGGTTAATCCTGAAGTTGCCAAACTATATTCAACTTCGAATTCAGGAACACCTGATCTTACGGCTGATGGTACGCCGGTAAACAATGATAGGTTGTTTAATCACAATACACCTGAAGAAGAATTTGAAACACCTATGGAATCCCCAGATTGGGATGACGATGTTCAGATTACTAATGGAAAAGCATATGATATTTCTATGGATATAAATAGAAACGGTGAAATCTATATTGCTGTAGACGGTAGAAAAGATGGTTCATCTACAAAAGATTCTGTTTATGTTTACAAGTCAACAGACGGTGGAATGACCTGGAGCGAATGGGGATTCATTTATGCTCTTACCAGAACATTTGATCAAGTTGAACTTATGTGCTTTGATCATCCTAGCGGAACGGAAGCATATATTTTGTTGTTTTTCAGATTTGATAATGGTATGGTGAGAGTAGGACGAAGAGATATGAATACCCCAGCAAATTGGAGTTATTATACTATTGTTAATGAGGGTGTTCTCGATTTTGCTGTAGATAGGAATTTTAGCGGAAGTAATTATCGCGCTATTTGTGTTTACGATAGTAGCAACTATATATTTTCTACTCGTAGCGAACCAGCCAGCTATGGAACTGTTTGGCAGGATAAGGTAAATATTGGTGGTTTAGTAGGAAAAGATGTTGACTTTGCATACGGCTGGAACGGTGCTGTGTACACTACTTTTAATGGTTTCAACAGCAGTAATTTATATGCAATTGAAAATATAAATTATGCAGATCCAACAAGCTGGGATCCTTTTTATACAATAGCTCAAGGAGCCGTTGATACTACAAGGCATGCAGAAATAATTGCATCAAGAGAGGATGACCCAAATAACAAAGTAATTGTAGTTTTTGAAAAGCAAATTGGTTCAACATTTGATTTATATGAAGCAATACGAGATAATAATGTTTGGACAGCATATAATACCTGGGTAGTTCCAGACGAAAACAAATGGCCATCAATGTACGTAACAAAAATTACCGGCAGTCAGAATTTTAGAGCAGCCTTCGAACAATCCGGTGAATTTAATGCTCCTCCACGACTAATTAAATATAAAGGCTATGATGGCTCAATTTGGTCTCAAAGTTTTCAGTTTTCGGATGGAGATGTAACAGGTTTACAAAAACCGGAGATTGGTGATATTGATGGAAGTACGCCGATAAGTGCTTTTGTTGGTGCCAATTATGACGGTGTATTTTTTGATAATGCTTCCTGGCCAACTAGCGATATTGAGGATAATTTACTATTTCAGTTCCCGACTAAGTTCGAGATATCTCAAAACTATCCGAACCCGTTCAATCCGGCAACTTCAATTCAGTTCAGGATTCCGGAAAATTCATTTGTATCACTGAAGATTTATAACGTACTCGGAAAAGAAATTGCAACTCTACTTAACGAAGAGAAGAGTATAGGTTCATACGAAGTTAATTTCAACGCAATTAACATTCCTTCAGGAATTTACTTCTATCGAATTGAGGCCGGCAACTTTGTTGAAACAAAGAAAATGATATTATTAAAGTAATTCAAGTTATAATTGTAAGTAAAAGACCACCCTTAGAGGTGGTCTTTGTATTTTAAATTTGTCTGATTTATAAATCCTTTAGTATTTTGATTTCAGATCAATTTAAAAATTAAATAATAACAAATACGGATTTTCAATGTACGACTTAGCCATTGCAAGAATTTTGCATTTTATAGGAGTAATTTTATGGATAGGAGGAGTAGCATTTGTTACAACTGTACTTCTTCCAACTGTTAAACAATTCAAAACCAAGGAAGAGCGAATGGAATTTTTTGAAAAAGCTGAACACCGATTTGCAAGACAAGCAAGACTAACTACACTTCTAGTGGGGTTAACCGGATTTTATATGGTGATAAGATACGATATGTGGGATAGGTTCCTGAATATTTCCTATTGGTGGATGCATATGATGGTTTTAATCTGGTTGATTTTCACTTTGCTTTTGTTTGTTCTTGAACCTCTGTTTCTCCATAAGAAAATGCGGGAGAAAGCCGAGATCGATCCTGAAGGGACTTACCGAAGAATTCATAAAATGCATATTCATCTTTTAATATTAAGTATTATAACTATCATCGGCGCGGCTGCAGGCAGCCACGGTTGGTTATTCTTTTAATTTGAAGGGTATTAAGAAAATCAAATTTTTAAAACCTTGAGCAGAAAGTATGTATGAAAAACAATTATCGTAAAGGTGGAATCGGTGCAATGATGGATGAGTACGAAAGAGCTGCAACTGAATTTAAAATCCTCATTGGGAATGTTTCGGAAAACGATTTTGTCAAAATCGTTGATTCTGAAACAAAGGATGAAGATTGTCGTTCAGTTCAAACAATAGTTTCGCATGTAACCAATTCAGGTTATGGTTATTCAAATTATATAAGAGATTGGTTTTCCATTCAGAAAAATTCTCCTGAGAGAAGACTTCTTTCGCAATATGATTTCTTTACTGAATTCGATAAAATGTTGATTTATACTTCCAAAACTCTTGAAGGCAAATGGGAATATTCTGACGAAGAAATTATGAAAGTAAAAATGATAGTTCGTTGGGGTCCGCAATATGATCTTGAACAATTACTTGAGCATGCAGTAATACATATTTTACGACACAGAAGACAAATCGAAAAGTTTGCTGCCTCCGAAAAAATTTCAATATTAAATTCTTAGCAGATTATTTTGTTTCTATGTTAAAAGAAAAAAACATTATCGTCGTTGGAATATTTGCGATCGCGATGGCATATCTTGAATCGGCAGTCGTTGTTTATTTGCGAGCGATGTATGGGATCGAAGACCTTCTCAGAGATATTAATCTCACACCGGATGCGTATACTTTTATTGAGATAGGAAGAGAANCTGCCACAATAATTATGTTAGCTTTCGTTGCATTATTAGCAGGAAGCAACTGGCAAAAAAAGATTGGATACTTTTTTTTATCTTTTGGTNTGTGGGATATTTTCTACTACATCTGGCTTTATATTTTTATTCAATGGCCAACATCACTTTTAGAATGGGANATACTATTTCTTATTCCATTGCCCTGGTGGGGACCCGTGATTGCACCGGTTCTGATTTCGATCTTATTAATCTCAATTGGCTTTCTACTCACTAAGGATTTTAAGTTTAAAGTCACAAGGATTGATTGGACGTTATTTATTTCTTCAATAATTATTATTTTATACTCATTCGTGGAAGATAGTATCCGGATTATATTCAGTGGAGAAGGAAATTTTTATGAAATCAGACCTACTACTTATAGCTGGATTTTATTCATAATCCCCTTCCTTATTTGGGTGAGTATATCTATCAAAGTGTTCTATCCCTGGCGAAAATATCCTCATGAAGGTTAATTATTAGTCAATTAGCGTAGATTTCGTTCATATAATCCACTCAATGAATATAAAAGCGTGATTTATTCTAAGTTAAGATTGAATGTTAGCCCTTTGAAAAGTATTATTGTACAGCAATTTTTTTAAATACTAAAACTCTGGAGTGAACTTAATGGGAAAAGGCGATAAAAAATCAAAAAAAGGAAAAAGATTCCAACATTCATTTGGCAAGACGAGATTACGAAAAAAGGGTCTGACAATAAGTTCACGTAAGAAAGTTGTTGAGAAACCAAAACCTGTAGAACATAAAAAGCAAGTAAAAGCAGAACCAGAAATTGTACAGCCCGTAGTTGTTATTGAACCTAAGGTTGAAGAAGTAAAAATAAAAGAGCCCGTAGTAACTGAAATTAAAGAAGAAGTAAAACTTCCTGAAGTAAAACAAGAAGCAGTTTCTAAAGTTCTGGAAATTGCTAAGGAACCGGTTAAAGAAGAACCAAAAATTAAAGAGCCCGAAATAGTCGAAATTAAAGAAGAAGTAAAAATTCCAGAAGTGAAAGAAGAACCAGTTTCTGAAATTCCGGAAATTGCAAAAGAAGAGGTAGAAGAAAAAGCTGCCGAACAAAAATCAGAAGAAAAGGAAGACATTAAAAAAGAAACAAAGGCTAAAACAGAGAAAACAAAGAAAAAAGCTCCAACGAAAAAATCAACAAAAGAAGATCCTGAAAAGAAAACTCCAAAAAAACGTGGAAGACCTAAAAAGAAAAAAGAATAATCATTTATTTACATAATAGAATTAGTGAACTAAATAAATATTATTCTCTCGATTAGAATCTGGAATTGTTGAATCACCAAGCTGAACTTCTTTAAGAGTATCCGTCAGTTCTACTTCGATCATATAAAATAAATTGTTTTCTTTCCAGACATCGGCTGAGAAATAAAATTCTTCAGACAACTCATTTTCATACATTACTTTTAATTTTACAGGAGTAGGAATATTCCCTACTCTTCCAATTGATATTTGTATTTTATTATTTATAACCTCTACTTTTTCTATTGCCAGATCAGGGTAACCATATTCAAAAAACCACGGTTTCCAAAACCAGGTTAAATCTTGCCCGGTAACATCATTAAAAGTAAAGAAGAAATCGTATGGCGTTGGATGTTTTCCATTCCATCTGTAGATATATTCCTGTAAAGCTTCAAGAAAAAGTTGATCTCCGAGCATATCACGTAATTCCTCATATGCAATTGAAGGACGATTGTAAGCCGAGTTCCTATATGAAACATAATTTTGTGAAAACGCTGTAATCATTGGAGGAATATCATCTTCTGTTCCGGCAAGATATTCATAATTGCTGACGGTACTTATCAGCCGCGTATTAATTCCGGAAAATTCTTCCATATATTTGAATGGCAATAGAACTGCCCAGGCTTCATCCATGAAAGCATATTTTTTTTCATTCGTACCAACAAAAAAAGGAAAATATTGATGAGCCATTTCATGGGCAGTTAAACTAACTGTGCTTTCCAGATCATTCGGGGAACCATCATTTATCATCATCGGGAATTCCATTCCACCTCCACCTTTTCCATTATTAAAAGCAACGAATGAAGGAACGGGAAATTTTATTCCGGGCATCTCCCAAGAAAAATAATTTACGAGCGCTCTACAAATTTCTGCAACTTCTTTAAAATCTGGTGATTCAGCAGGATAAATTGATTGGATGAAAATCTTTTTATTGTTCGCACTATCAACCACAATTCCCAATCCATCCCATAAATAATGGTCGCTCAATGCAAATGCAAAATCAGTGACGTTACTTGCTTTATATACCCAGGTATTTTGTTCTTGATCATTTTTATAAATATCAGAAGAATTCAAATCATCCAAAGTTATTATTCTTACAACTTCTGCTGATTCTTTTGCGGTAGTGTATCTTTCCAGAATTCTTTGATCAAATACTTCTGCAGAGTTTTGAAGCTCACCTGTCGCCCAGACACCAAAGTTGTTGGGAATTGTTATGCTAACTTCGAAATTAGAAAAATTATTATAGAACTCTACCTGACCACCGTAATTATTATAATCCCAACCATCTATATCATCATAAACCGAAATTTGCGGATACCAGTAACCAACAAAAACAGTTGTGGAATCATAAACTCCCATTCTCCAGGTAACTTTGGTTGATACATTAAATTTCCATTCAATTGAAATATCTGTAGTTGATTTTGGAGGGATTTTCTCTTTAAGATAAATGGTTGCAATTGTGTTCATCACCCTATAAACACTTAGATTTTCTAATTCTATCTCATTATCTCCAACAATTAGTTTTGTAAGATGCACTCCATCATTTACGCCTTCAGGCTTAAGCGAATAATCTCTAGCACTTCCCTTTTTAAAAACATTTGGATATAACCTTAACACAATTCTGTTAAGCGAATCAGGACTGTTATTGTAATATGTTACCTCTTCACTTCCGATAATTTGGTATTTGGAAGGATCAACTACGACTTCAATTTTATAATCAGCGGAGTTCTGCCAATACTCAGCACCTGGTCTTCCATCAAGAGAACGTATCCCCTTCTCATATGCGGCTTTAATATTTCTTGGAATGAATAGTTCTTGCTGGCTGAATAAGTTAGAAAATAATAAAAAGATGAGCAATGAAACGATGGCAATATAGATTTTCTTTTGCAAGATTACCTCGATTTTTTTAACAGGTAGGTAATTAATATTACTAATTATTCAAAAAGTGACTTAGTGTCTCCAAGATTAAGTTTGTTTTTGCCAAATCTTTTATAAGCAAGGGCTGTGGCTTCTCTTCCTCTTGCCGTTCGTTGAATGAAACCTTGTTGAATTAGAAATGGCTCATAAACTTCTTCAATTGTTCCCGGGTCTTCATTAACAGCTACAGATAAAGTATTCAATCCTACAGGTCCACCATTGTATTTTTCAATTATTGCAAGAATTATTTCTTTATCCATTTCATCGAGTCCGAAGTCATCAACTTCGAGAGCAATTAAGGCTTTTTTTGCTACTTCGATATCTATTTTTTTCTTATTGTCAAAATCAGCAAAGTCTCTTGTCCTTCTCAAAAGCCTGTTAGCAATTCTCGGAGTTCCTCTTGAACGTTTAGCAATTTCGTACGAGGCATCTTCATCAACATTGACATTTATAATTCCGGAAGAACGCAAAATTATTTTTTGAATGCTCTCAGCCTCATAATAATCCAGCCTAAATTTTATACCGAATCTGTCTCTTAAAGGTGATGTTAACATCCCAGCTCTTGTGGTCGCTCCAACTAGAGTGTATTTAGGAAGGCTAAGTTGAATGGATCTTGCATTTGGTCCGCTATCGATCATAATATCCAGTTTGTAATCTTCCATTGCAGAGTAAAGATATTCTTCAACAACAGGACTTAAACGATGGATTTCATCAATAAATAGAACTGATTTTTCTTCAAGGTTTGTAAGGATGCCGGCAAGATCACCAGGTTTTTCCAAAACTGGTCCGGAAGTTACTTTAAGCTTCACTCCCATTTCGTTTGCGATAATGTAGGCAAGCGTCGTCTTTCCCAAACCTGGAGGTCCGGTAAGCAAACAATGATCGAGCGCCTCATCTCTTTTTTTTGCAGCAGAAATAAACACGTTAAGATTATCTGTGATCTTTTTCTGTCCGCCAAAATCATTGATGTTTATTGGGCGAAGAGATTGTTCAAAGTTTTTTTCTTCGGCAGTAATATCTGAATCAGTTGATTTGGATTTGCGCATCAAATAAAATAATAAATATTAATTTTTCACACTGAAATGTATTAAAAAGATTTTTAATCCTATTAGAATAATTCTCCAATATTATGTAACAAGTTCTTTGTTACGGATTTTAAATTTGTGAATTAACATAACCATTAATGTCATTAAAGTAATCATAATTAGTGCAGCAGAAAATGACTGCCAGCCGGAGAAACTATAACCCCAAAGCAAATTAATTCCCGGAGACCAGGCACTTCCATAAAGGATAATAAGATGGACAACATAAATAAGCAGCGTATTCCTTCCAGCAAGTATAATAATTTGAGGGATATGATTTACTCTTAATGATATGTATGAAACTATTGATGTAAGCAGAAGTACAAAACCAATCCTATAAAAAATTGTATTAGGCTCAGCCTGCGGATCGATTATTTGCACTTGTAAAGACTTAAGAATAATATCACTAAATATTGCAACTAAGGTAAATGCGCCACCGAATATTGCAAGAAGTTTACTGAATCGTGAAGTCTTAAACACTAATGGATTTTGAGCAAGATAACTACCTAAAACTCCTCCCGCAATTACGTAACCAGACCAAGGAAATAGTGGGAATAAAGAACCTGTTCCACTGTAGAAATATGCAGCTATGGGCGCAGGGAAAATAGATATCCAGTTGATTGCTTCGATAAATGGTGAGGCAAGGAAGATTAAAGTTGTTATAATTACGAACGTGGCAGTATAGTTTAGTTTTAATTTTTCAGCGAAGAACAGGATTATCAGTAATATTAAAAGACTAAATCCAATCAATTGTAGGACATCCACCGAAATAAATAATTGCCATTTGTCTAGTGTGACATCTGAAAAATCGAATATTTTCCAGGTTGGATATCTGAGCAGGTAACCAAGAAATATTAGAAGAAATGCTCTTCGAATTCCTTTTTTAACCCGATAATTTTTTTCAAAAGGTTTTTTAACGGATTTAAAGAGATATGTGAATACTGCACCGGCGGTAAACATAAATATTGGTGCAGTCATTCCGCGAAGAAAATACCACACAGCAAATGCAGGAAACTCTGTTGATCGTAAATCTTGTGCAAGTAAAACGTCAATTGTATGGCCTTGAACCATTTGCAAAACTGCAATTGCCCTTAATAGGTCTATAAATATAACTCTATGTGCTTGATCGGAAGTGTGCATTCAGATTGTAATAAAGACTAAAGAAAATTAGCAATAAAAAAGCCCGCTAAAAAGCGGGCATTTTAAATAATTTTTCATATAACTCAGGAAATTTCAATTGACCTGGGTTTTGCTCTTTCACTCTTTGGAAGAGTAACTATCAACTGACCGTCATCATATTTTGCATTAATTTTTGTTCTATCAATTGAATCAGAGATCTTAAATTTTCTGAAATAGTTCCCGATTTCATTTTCATTAAGAATATAATCTCTGTTAACTATCTCATTGTAATTAATTCTGCCAAAAACAATGAGTGATTCATCAATTACTTTAACCTGAATTTCACTTCGGGAGACTCCCGGCATATTTGCAGTCAATATATATTCATCAGCGTTTTCATAAATATCAGACGAGGGCAAAATATTATTTTCCTTTCTAAGTAGCTCATCAATAGAATTATTATTCAGTGCCTTTACAGCAATTATTTCTTTATTCTCAGACATTATCGACTCCTATTTTATAAATCTAATTTGTAAAGAGGGACCAGCGAAATTCTGATCCCTCAGTAATTAATATTACTTGTCTTTGTTATCGTTATCGTCAACAACTTCATAGGAAGCATCCTGAACATTATTTTTCTCTTCCTTCGGCTGCTCTTCACCACCAGATGCTTGCTGCTGTTCTGCAGTCTGTTGACCTGCCTGCTGATAAAGTTTTGATGCAATTTCATTCCAGACTTTATTCAATGACTCAGTAGCAGTCTTCATTTGATCTGAATTGTTAGTTGCGATCGCATCTTCAACTTTTTTGATTTCTGTCTCAAGTTTTGATTTATCATCAGCCGCAAGTTTGTCCTTCATTTCTTCCATCTGTTTCTTGGTCTGGAATACGAGACTATCAGCCTGGTTACGTGTATCGACGCTTTCCTTCTTCGATTTGTCTTCTGCTGCGTGTTCTTTAGCATCACGTTTCATCTTTTCTATTTCTTCATTGCTTAATCCGCTAGAAGAAGTTATTCTAATGCTTTGCTCTTTATTTGTTGCTTTATCCTTAGCGTTTACGTGAAGAATACCATTAGCATCTATATCAAATGTAACTTCAACCTGAGGAATACCCCTTGGTGCCGGTGGAATTCCATCTAAATGAAATCTACCAAGCGTTCTGTTATCATTCGCCATTGGTCTCTCGCCCTGTAAAATATTAATTTCTACAGATGGCTGATTATCTGATGCAGTTGAGAAAACTTCACTTTTCTTAGTTGGAATGGTTGTGTTTGCATCAATCAGTTTAGTCATCACTCCGCCAAGAGTTTCGATACCAAGTGATAACGGAGTTACATCAAGTAACAATACATCTTTAACATCACCAGCTAATACTCCACCCTGGATTGCAGCACCAACTGCAACAACTTCATCCGGGTTAACACCTTTGTGAGGTTCTCTTCCGAATAAATCTTTTACTA
>BS_KBA_SWE02_21mDRAFT_10000963_pt1 | contig 10863 bp, 6 predicted proteins | sample BalSeasSWE02_21m_FD_9196 | JGI IMG/M metagenome (IMG submission 9196)
GCGTTGCCAAAGCTGAAGCTTTGGACTCCCTGGGTTTAGATTTGACAACTTTCGAAAAGTTGTCAAATCTCTCAACGCCGTAACTTTAGCTTAACTTAATGTAAGACGGCGTTTCCAAAGCTGAAGCTTTGGACTCCAACGCCGTAACTTTAGCTTTTTCTCGTTCCCACGCGGCGCGTAGGAACGAGCAGAACAATTTGGTAGTCCCTACCAACTAATGGCGGTGTTAAACTCTAGGGACTAAGGTGCCTAAACTTCACCGAGTCTAAGTTTCCTAAGCCTCAAAGGCTTAGGAAACTTTGACCTTTGATCACCCATGATCACCCATTGAATTTTAATAAGTACTGAAGCAGAAATTCGGCGGTATTTTCCCTCACCCCCGGCCCCTCTCCCAAAGGGAGAAGGGCGAAAGAAAATAGGAGAAAATTTCTGCTTCGGTACTTACCTCCATTGGCTTGGCGGGATTACCTAAAATTTCATATCTTCAAAAAATTTCTTCACTTTGTCTAACCAAGAACTGGCTTGAGGGCTGTGTTGTGATGACCCTTCGAGCATACTTTTTTGTAATTCTTTCAATAATTCTTTTTGATAGGTGGTCAGTTTAACGGGGGTTTCGACATTGACTCGGCAGTGTAAGTCACCTGGTAGCCCGCCGCGGACCGGTTTGACTCCTTTGCCACGAATCCGGAAGACTTTGCCGGTTTGAGTTTCCGGTAGTATTTTTAAGGTGACGCGACCATTGAGCGTAGGGACTTCTAGTTCTCCGCCCAGTGCGGCGGTGATAATATCAATAGGAACTTCACAGAATAAATGATTATCTTCTCTGGTAAAGATCGGATGGTTGCGTACATTAATTTGTACATATAAATCGCCAGAGGGGGCATTGTTGGTACCAGCTTCGCCTTCTCCTGATAAACGAATTCTATCGCCGGTATCCACGCCTGCGGGAACTTTAACCGATAGTGTTTTATGCTCTTGTACTCGGCCCGCGCCGTGACATTTGGGACAAGGGTTAGTGATGATTTTGCCGGTGCCGCGACAGGTGCCACAAGTTTGTTGCACGGAAAAGAAGCCTTGAGACATGCGAACTTGCCCATAACCCCCACAACGTGAGCAGGTCTGTGGGCTGGTGCCAGGACTGGCCCCGTTACCATGACATTGGTCACAAGAGACTTGGGTCGGAATTCGTATTTTCACTTCGGTGCCAGCGACGGCATCTTCTAATGATAAGGTCAGGTCGTAACGTAAATCGGCGCCACGATAGGTACGATTACCGCCGGCACCGCCTCGCATTCCTGCGCCAAAGAAACTTTCAAAAATATCGCCAATATCACCAAAACCCGCGCCGGCCCCGCTGGCCAGGTTGGGGTCAACACCGGCGTGCCCAAATTGGTCATACGCCGCTCGTTTTTGGGGTTCAGAGAGGATTTCGTAGGCTTCTTTGGCCTCTTTAAATTGTTCTTCGGCTTTAGTGTCGCCATCGGGATTGCGGTCCGGATGGTATTTCATCGCCAAGCGACGATACGCTTTTTTGATTTCGTCTTCAGTGGCGTTTTTTGGCACACCCAGGACTTGATAGTAGTCTCGTTTTGTGGACATAGTGATGACAGCTTATGGTATGGCAATTCAATGGTTTAGTTTAAATAAAGGTTGATACAGAGGAGATTTTAAGGTCTGCTCTAGGTAATCTTTAATTCTCCCCACTTCTTTCAGGACCTAATGCGTTCAATACTGTTAAAAACTTGTAATGGTGTCATATCGTGGTTTATTAGGTTTAAAATGGCCGGTAAAAAATTTTTCATCATCGTGACGTTGACGTTAACCAAGTTTTCTAACCATTTGGCCGTGGTTAACTCAATCCCTTCATAGTCAAGGCTAGTTTTATATCTGATTTGACCATCGTCAAAATCCAGTTCGAAGTTACCGAGTACCCGGTTCGCATTGATTCTGATTAATAATTCGGCCATGGCTACCCGTTTCGACTCAGGAGTGCTGTGTGGACACACGGCGTAAAAAATGAATTGACTGTATTCTTCTATAAGCTTTCCCAAACAGTGAATCTTATCCTGGTCGTTGTTATTATCAAACGCTATCAGGATTACTCGGTCTTTTGGTACCGTGGTGTATTTCCAGCCGTTTTCCGAAAAATGCTTTTGCAGGAGGTCATATACATTATGCACTTCATTTATGTCATTCATAGTGAGTTTGAGAGTTAGGGAAGGTAATTAAATCAAGATTTAGGCAACATGCCAGGGTCCTGAAATTTGCCGACTCTTCCAAAATCGAGAAATTTATCGGTATTCTGAGATTGAGATTTGCCAATTTTTGAAGAAATTGACAAGTCTATCAGGGTAAATCTTAGCCGGTGCCAACAGTGTTCAAGGTATTAGTTCACCTTACGCACCACCACCCCCAACCCCTCCTTGGTAAGGAGGGGAGTACGCACCACCGGCACCTTTTTCTCGTTCCCACGCTCCGCGTGGGAATGCCGCGGAGACGCTCCGCGTCGAGCGTGGGACACACGGGACGCCGAGCGTCCACTCTGCATTCCCACGCGGAGCGTGGGAACGAGAATGTTATTAGTTAATTTCAGCAAGCGTAGGGTGCGTTAGGCGCGTCGGTTTGCGCCGTAACGCACCTGAAATTCCCCTATTATAGTGAAATTCCTCTGAACCTATACTATTTCCTCTGGAGCGCAATAAGGATTATTGCGCCTGACGGCGCGTAGCGGCGCAATAATTCTTATTACGCTCCAGAGGGTATGTACAATTTTATATGAATTTTACTATACTGTTTGGTTGGTGGTTGGTTGATGGTGGCACGGGAAAATGGGTAGTGATGCAATGTGGGTGGTGTCTTAGGACTGCCAGTCCTTTGAGGACTGGCAGTCCTGACTGTACCATCACCTACATTGCATCACTACCGAAAAATGGTGCGTTACGCTATCGCTAACGCACCCTACGACTACTCATCTTACGCACCACCATCCCTAGCTCCTCCTAGCTAAGGCAGGGAATCTTCCCGGCGAGGCCGGTAGTGCTTACTCCCATCCTTACCAAGGAGGGGTTGGGGGTGGTTGGGTTAACCGTGCGTAAGGTGAGTTACCTTACTTATCCTTCACTTCCTCAAATTCCGCATCTACCACGTCCGCGGGGCCACCTTTTTTGCCGGCAGTTTTGCCGGCGGCAGCTTGGGCGGCCTCGGTGAAACCTTCGGGCCCGGGGTGGTCGCCACCGGCTTGTGTATAAGCTTGTTGGGCAATTTTACCGGAGACACTGGCTAAAGTTTGAGTTTTGGCTTCAATCGCATCTTTGTCATCACCTTTGAGTGAACTCTGTAAATCTTCCATAGCCGCTTCCACTGCGGTTTTATCATTGGTACTGACCTTGTCTCCTAAATCTTGCAGTGATTTCTTAGTGGCATGAATCAGATTATCCCCTTTATTACGTGCTTCTACCAAATCGTGGAATTTTTTATCCTCAGAGGCATGGAGTTCGGCATCTTTAACCATGCGTTGGATTTCTTCTTCATTCAAACCGCTGGAGGCACGAATTTCAATCGATTGTTCCTTGTTCGTCGCTTTATCTTTAGCCGAGACGTGTAAGATACCGTTAGCATCGATGTCAAAAGTGACCTCAATTTGTGGCACCCCGCGTGGTGCGGGTGGGATGCCAGTTAAGTCAAATTTGGCTAACGATTTGTTAGCTGAAGCCACTTCACGTTCACCTTGCAATACATGAACGGTGACTGCGGTTTGGGTATCTTCCGCGGTCGAGAAGATTTGAGAGTGACGAGTGGGGATAGTGGTGTTTTTCCCAATTAATTTAGTCATTACGCCACCCATGGTTTCAATACCCAAGGATAATGGTGTCACGTCTAGTAAGAGTACGTCTTTAACTTCACCGGCTAATACACCCGCTTGAATGGCGGCCCCAATGGCAACGGCTTCATCGGGGTTGACATCTTTACGTGGCTCTTTGCCGAAAAGTTTTTTGACGATTTCTTGAACTTTAGGCATCCGGGTTTGGCCGCCAACCAAAATGACTTCGTCAATCTCTTTAGCGGATAAGTTAGCGTCTTTCAAAGCAATTTTGCAAGGCTCTAAAGTACGGTCCACCAGATTTTCTACTAAAGATTCTAGTTTGGCCCGAGTCAGTTTCAAGTTGAGGTGTTTCGGGCCACTGGCATCGGCGGTGATGTAAGGTAAATTGATCTCAGTTTGTTGCGCTGAAGACAGTTCAATCTTGGCTTTTTCCGCCGCTTCTTTTAGACGTTGCAGGGATAAGGGGTCATTCTTTAAATTAATCCCAGATTCACGTTTAAATTCATCCACTAAGTGGTCAATAATGCGTAAATCAAAATCTTCACCTCCCAAGAAGGTGTCGCCATTGGTGGCTAAGACTTCAAATTGATGCTCACCATCGACGACGGCGATTTCAATGATGGAAATGTCAAAGGTGCCGCCACCTAAATCATACACGGCAATTTTGGCATCTCCGCGTTTTTTATCCATGCCATAAGCTAAGGCGGCAGCGGTAGGCTCATTGATAATGCGTTTGACTTCTAAACCAGCAATCCGGCCAGCATCCTTGGTGGCTTGTCGTTGAGAGTCGTTAAAGTAAGCAGGTACGGTAATCACGGCTTCTTTAACGGTTTCACCTAAGTAATCTTCGGCGGTTTTTTTCATTTTCATGAGAATCCGCGCCGAAATTTCAGGCGGTGCCATTTTTTTGCCTTGAGCTTCGACCCAGGCATCACTGTTGTCCGCTTTGACGATTTTATAGGGCACCATTTCTATGTCACGTTGTACGACATTGTCGCTATATTTGCGCCCAATTAAACGTTTAATCGCAAATAAGGTATTTTGGGGATTAGTTACCGCTTGCCGTTTGGCCGCTTGTCCAACTAATATCTCACCATCATTGGCAAATGCAACAACTGAAGGAGTGGTCCGGGTGCCTTCACTGTTTTCAATAACTCGGACCGTTTTACCTTCCATTACCGCTACACAAGAGTTGGTGGTGCCTAAATCAATCCCTATGATTTTGCTCATAGCTTTATTCTCCTTTAAATTATAAATCTTTAAACTAAAATTGATGATCTTGATTATGGAGGCTTAACCTCAATTCTCAAGTAAATTTTATGCAGATTCCACTGCTTTAGCGACAATTACTCGTGCGGGCCGTAATAAACGGTCATGCAATTGGTAACCTTTCTGATGCACATAGATGACGGTGCCTTCTTCTACATTAGGCACGGGTTGCATGGCCATTGCTTCATGCCAGCGTGGGTTGAATTTTTCCTGTTGTGGTTCAATTTCTTCCACTTCAAATTTTTTGAGGATGTCACCTAACATTTTGACCGTTAAGGAAATTCCCTGACTTACTGCATTTAAATCAGTTTCTGGTTTGCTAGCGGCTTCTAAGCCCAATTCCATGCTATCTTTGACCGCTAACAATTCAGTCACGAATCTTTCTAGGGCATATTTGTGAGCGTTTTCCAAATCACGCGCCGTGCGTTTTTGTAAATTGTCAAGCTCTGCTTGTTTGCGTAACAGGCTATCCCAATATTTTTCGGCCTTTTGATTAGCTTCAGCCAATTTTTGATTAGCTTCCATTAATTGGTAAGTCAGTTGTGCTTCCACTGAAGAAGTGTCGGTCGGCATAGATTCTTTTTCTAATGCAGTGGGCTCAACAATCGGGTTAAATCCATTATTTATAGCTGTATCATTTATAGTATTGACAGAAGTATGGTTTACTTCTTGAATCTCTTCGGACTGGACAATAGACTCATTTTTAACAGTTGATTGATTATCTGTCATCATAACTCCTGATTTGTACTAGATTTCTGGGGTGGGATATTTATGGGGATAAGCAATCAAGATTTGTAGAGTGGGGTAATAAAAAAAACGGATTGCGGTTAGTTGTAAAGTTCCGTTTTTGCGATTAACAGCACCCTCATAGGTAATGAAATTTCCTGATTCTGGTACAAAATAGTAATAAAATTAATGCCTTTGACGGTTCCATTTGTACCATACTATAATCATTTATTTTATACATGATTGTTATAATAATTGTTATTATAATAAATATTAATATCAGTAATAATATGTAACTCACCTTACGCATTATAACAAAAATAAAGTGTATAATATTTGGGTCCACCAATAATATAGAATGTCCAGGTTGGTAACAAAGCTTCAGGAGTACAAAGCTGCGCTTTGTTACAAAGCTGCGCTTTGTACTCCTGGTTGGGTTAATCCCTTACGTGAGGAATTAAATGGACCATCTATTTTATTGGTTGTCCCTAAAACCTCGGTCCGTACATACATAACGACGGATAATTAGTATAACGTCATTGGAGGTATTGATTTATTTTTTTTGCACTTGCAATTTCAATCGATAATATAGTAAAATGGTGTCTATTTTGATAGCCATCGGCTTGTGTGTTTGGTGAGTGGGGATATTCACTTACTTTTTATATGTTCCAACTTCAATCGGTAGTAAAGTAAAATAGGCTGGGGACCGAAGTTGACTTATGTGGGTTTCAAGACGATTTTTCAAAAATTCTGGAGGTGAAAAAGGCCAAATATGGCATGAGTAGAGGGGTTACGCATCCCCATGAGGGGTTATGAGTCTGTTAAGATTCTCCTCTAGGTCTTTGCCAAAGTCGTTACGCATCCCCATGAGGGGTTATGAGATTATCTGCAAAATACGCTATGGATGATAGTAAAGAGTTACGCATCCCCATGAGGGGTTATGAGGCGGGCTTATTGATTACAATGTCCATATCGATAACCGGTTACGCATCCCCATGAGGGGTTATGAGGCCGTTCCGATTGACGCGGCTAAAGTTTTCGTTTTCAGTTACGCATCCCCATGAGGGGTTATGAGAACTTGCTAATATAAGTGTTTTCATCATAATCAATAGTTACGCATCCCCATGAGGGGTTATGAGGAGTCCAAAACATGTTTTGGACTCCATAACCCTTCCTGTTACGCATCCCCATGAGGGGTTATGAGCCGCCGAGGAGAAAAGTTATTCCAAAGTGTCTGTGGAGTTACGCATCCCCATGAGGGATTATGAGGCAGTGATTTCTCTGAGGCGGATTTAAAAGAATTAGGTTACGCATCCCCATGAGGGTTATGAGGAGTCCAAAACATGTTTTGGACTCCATAAGGGACCACCAATAAATAGATGGTCCAGGTTGGTAACAAAAGCTTCAGGAGTACCAAGCGGAGCTTTGTGACAAAGCTCAAAGATTCAGGAGTACCAAGCGGAGCTTTGTTACAAAGCTCCGCTTGGTACTCCTGGTTGCCTGGTACTCCTGGTTGGAGTTTAGGGAAACTTAGCCTCTGCCAGGTTTGGGAATTTTCGGTAGTCCCGCCAAATTAATGGAGGTCACCTAGTGTGCAACTAAGTTAAGCCGCGTTGGAGTCCAAACCTTCAGCTTTGGACGAGATTGGCTAAGGTAAGACGACGTTGCCAAATCTGAAGATTTGGACTCCAACGCCGTAACTTTAGCTTAACTTAATGGCAGTGAGGCTAAAGCCTCTACTCCAACCGGCTAAAGCCTCTACTCCAACCGGCTGAAGCCTCTATTCCAACCGGCTAAAGATTCTATTCCAACGTTTTTGATGGCGGTTTCACACATTAAAACCAGTGTAGCACACCAGATAGACTAATTATGAGATAGCTAACATGATTAAACACATCAAATTCCGCACGCGCTTCATAGCCAGCAACAGTATCGTCTTACTCTTGATGGTCATCATTGCCTTCTTTGTATACCAAAAGGTAACTTTACTAATCACCACCTCACGATGGGTAACTCATACCTACGTGGCTATTGACTATGGTAATAGACTGGTAGATGCGCTCACTAACATGGAAACTGGGGAACGAGGTTTCGTGATTACGGGCAAAGATGATTTTCTGGAACCTTACCGTCAGGGCAGGAAACAGTTTGCAGAACTGATGAAGAGTGTGAAACAGCATGTAAGTGATAATATTCTTCAGCTTGCGACGCTAGACCACATTAGTGTTAAGGCAGATCATTGGCTACAGCAAGAAGTGGAGGTAGTAATTCAGAAAAAAACGGCTCACCAAGATCAGGAAGTCATTGACTTGATTGCCTCAGGAGTAGGCAAACAGCAAATGGATGAATTGCGTGAACTCATTGGCGAGTTTATGGAAGCGGAAACACTATTATTGACAACACGTAACGATAAGGCAGAGGAAGCCGCCCATCTAGTTATTTACTTCACCGTCATAGGCACGGCAGTCGCTATTATCTTTAGCCTCCTCATCATTCTGGTAACTAACCGTAGTATTATGACCATCGTCAAGCGAATCGTTGGTTCGGCAACTATCGTGAATCAAGCTGCCGAAGAGTTTGCGCGAGCCCATTTGAATTTAAGTCAACGTACTGAAGAACAGGCCGCTTCTTTGGAACAGACTGCTTCTAGCATGGCACAACTCACTGCTACGGTCCAACAAACGGTTGAAAACGTCAAGCAGGCTGCTTTGTTAACCGACAATGCCCGGACCCAGGCACTTAACGGCGGCAAGGCGGTGGAGGCCGTGGTTAAAGCCATGACGGCCATCAACTACAGTAGCAACAAAGTCGCGGATATTATCAGTGTCATTGACGAAATTACTTTTCAGACTAATTTGTTAGCACTCAATGCCGCGGTGGAAGCGGCGCGGGCAGGCGAACAAGGACGAGGTTTTGCGGTCGTGGCGGCGGAGGTACGACACCTAGCACAACGTAGTGCGGTGGCCGCTAAAGAAATCCGACTCCTGATCAAAGACAGCGCGGACAAAATAACCGAAGGGACCCAGTTAGCGAATCATTCTGGTAACACCTTGACCGAAATCATCACGGTGGTGAGGAAACTCAGTGATATTATGAGTGAAATAGCCGCCGCCAGCACTGAACAAGCAACGGGCATCGAACAAATTAGTAAAGCGGTTGTACAACTGGATGGCATCACCCAACACAATGCCTCTTTAGTAGAAGAAGCCATGGCGGCTAGTGACTCTTTGAAAACACAAGCGGAACATCTGAAAGCCGATATAGCCTTTTTCTCTCCTACTCAGGAGACTGGGCAAATATCGCCTGTCACACCACCACCATTGGCTAAATCGGTAAGACCAGCCCGTACCAAACCAAGTGAGAAAGCAGTGCCGAAAAATGTAGAAGAATGGCAAGATTTTTAGGAATAATTTCCTTACATAACTCACCTTGTGGGAACGAGAACCAACCTGTTGGAGTAGAGGCTTTAGCCGGTGGGCCGGCCGCGACGACCTTTAATGGGGTGCCAACCCCTACCGGCTAAAGCCTCTACTCCAACATTCTATAGATTAGGTAGGATAATTTTTAATTTTGCGGTGTCATCACTCTTCCTAAAAACAAGAGAGTACCAGACGCATTATCTTTAATCCAAAAGACAAACGGATGGTCAGCGCGAAACACCAACGACCGTCCTCTGGACCCCACGACTGCCGTTGCCGCAGCCGCTTCCGTACCTTCCTCATTGACTTCGACAAAAGCTTGATGTACCACCGCTGAAATCGCCAACGCCTTGTTCTCCGTCATCCCTGAAAAATCCGCTGTACCTGGGTCAAAGGCTTCCTGCATCCCCAATTGTTGTAAAATCTCCTTCAATTGAAAAGTGGCTGCCACCTTAAATTTTGGCAAATAGACTGATACTTCCTGCGATTTCAGGTCACTGGAGGCACGCAGATAATCTGCCAATTTCTCCTCCAGTTTGGACAATCCAACTCCATCCGTTTGGGTTGGTAACAGAATAACCATAGACAAGCCCGGCGATGAGGCTGAACTTTGGTAAGGCAATTCAATCATCTGCACCTGGTCATCTTCCAGATAGGCAAATTTCTCCTTTTGGTACATCGTCGGCACTTTAATTTGAGAACCGTCTAGTTTAATGAAGGGCAATTCTCTGGTATCTTCTGGGTTAAATGGCCATTGCCACTGGCCCTTAAAATAGATAGCATTAGTCAAAACCAGTTGTGTCTGGGGAGTCAATAGGCCTGGCGTGAGTAGTTCCTGAATTTTCTGAGCCGTCTGCTTTGCCACCCAACGATTAATACGTGTTCTCTCGACCTCAGCCGAGTTTTCAAAATCCGCAGTTTTGACACCCGCTTGATACGCATCTTGGAGTAATTCAGCAAATTCGGCGGCTAGAAAGACTTTCCGCTTCTGCACCCAAATCGCATTGGCAACCGAGAGTTGGTAAGTTGCCGGGTTAGCGGAGAGAGAACGTTCTAATTCACCAAAACCGTTATGAATAGCCGTCTCATTGGTTCCCAGGTGCAACACTTTGGCCATTTCTTCTTTGGTGTTACCGCGGGCCCCGGCATAAATCATAGTTAGTGCTGAGGAGAGGCTATACGGTGAAAGAAAGAGATTACCTGCTTGGGTCTTGAGTTGGGCATACAAACTGGTAGCAAAGGCATTGACCGCTTGGGAAGTGGCGGTCTGCGGTATTTTAGACACGGTGTTAGCGTCAATGGGCACTTTAGGAGTCGACGGGGCGACCGTCTGCGCTTCTCCCCCGGTGGCATTAGACAAATCCTCCTCAGAAGGAGAATCGGCACAACCTGAAAGACTAAAAGTAAGTAACATGAACCAGCTAAGAAACGAAGTAGATTTTTGATTTGACATGAAATATTTCTCCTTAAAGTAGTAAAATTAGTGAATGATAAATGGGTACTCTAAATCCGGGCGGTCATAAAATTGGGGTAAAGCCAGCTTTCCTAAGCCTTCGCAGCTTAGAAAAGCTAGTCTCATCAACCTTACTCTCGGGACTATCGGATTTAGAATTGGTTGCGTTAATT
>BS_KBA_SWE02_21mDRAFT_10000964_pt1 | contig 10863 bp, 9 predicted proteins | sample BalSeasSWE02_21m_FD_9196 | JGI IMG/M metagenome (IMG submission 9196)
AGCCCAGAAATCCTGCGATATATCTAGTGAGAGATCATCGGAAAAAATTGTGAATATGCCTGCAAATCCGAGAATAGTCCCAATAATTTTATAGGGACCTATAGTCTCGCCGGGAATTGCAAGTCGGGAAAATAAAATAACAAGGAATGGAAATACTGCGAACAGCACCGAGGCTAATCCTGATGCGATAAATTGTTCAGCCCAGTAAACTAATCCGAATGGAATGACAAATGACAGGAAGCCCATCATAAGATATAGTCTTAATGACAGGATGTCAGTTTGTAGCGTTACTTTTTTTATTTTCATCATACCGAAAATGAAAATGCCTGCGAATAAAAATCGAAGGCCTGCAGCAAGCATCGGAGTGAGCGAATCCAGTCCTATCCTAATTACAAGCCAGGTTGAACCCCATATCAGACATATGAGAATGTAACCACCCGCTATTTTTACATTTTTATTTTCCACTTAAATTCTCATTCCTAATATTCCCCATGCCCTGCCCGACTCTTTACCTTCTCTTCTGTATGAATGCAGAAGCCGAGATTCTTCAAATGAACATAACTGTGATACTTCTATATTCTTTTCCGGTATTTTATGTTTGATCAGCATATCATAATTTGCGCTGATCAGGTTCAGAAAATAATTCTCTCCGATTTTTTTAATATACTTTGTGTCGAATTGAGTAATAAGTTCCACCCCGACTTCATAATTATCCTGACAAATAGCAGGTGAAATAAAAACAAATATATTAATTGGATTTGAATTGAACTCGCTTTTAATAGCCGCTATTGTTTTGTCCAAAATCATTTTGGAAGTTCCCCGCCATCCGGAGTGGACGGCAGCGACAACATTATTTTCTCTGTCGTACAAATAAATTGTGGGACAATCTGCTGAAGTTGCAGCTAAAAACAGATTTCGTTTATTGGTTATGATTGCGTCGCATTCGCCTGCATTTCCGGGTTTGTCAACTATTTTTATAATATCGGAATGGATCTGTTTTTGATATACAATTTGTTCCGGTTGAATATTAAGCCTTTTTGAGAGAGCTGCCCGATTTGATTCAACATTTGTTTCAGAATCTCCGACTGATTTTGATATGTTAAAATAAAATGGTGCATTCCTGTTCAATCCTACTTTCGTACTAAAACCAAATACAATCTTGTCGAACTTATTAAATAACTCACTCTCGATAATTTTCATTTATTAAAAAATTAATTGTAAAAAAAATCCCAACTAAAATAGAAATCTTTAATTGGGATCAAAAGCAGTAAGAATTAATAATTATTAACTAATAGCGTTTAAAGAATCTTCAAGATCTAATAAAATATCGTCCGGATTCTCGAGGCCGATAGCAAGCCTTACACCTCCGGCATCGAGGCCCCGCTCCTCAAGTTTATCGGGATGAACAACTGAATGCGTCATTGAAGCAGGGTGTTCTATCAGAGTTCTTGTATGTCCGAGACTTACGGCGAGGGTCATTGTATAAGCGTGATCCGCCACATAATCCATGAATCTGCTCCCTCTTTCCTTGCGCTCTGAAGCTGTATTTCCTTTAAGTGAAAAATATATCATGCTCCCCGGTGCAAAGTTGCCGTTAAAGTCAATCATTTGTTTTTGGGCAAGTTCGTAAAATTTATAACTCGGCAATCCGGGGTAATTCACATAATTGACTAACAGATGACTTTCAAGAAACTCCGCAACTCGTTTTGCTGTCTTAATTTGCTGCTTCTGTCTTAAAGCCAGTGAGGGAAGCCCATAGGTAAGAATTGCCCAGGCACTTTTAGTATTCAGTACTGCCCCGAAATCCTTTCTGAATAAAAGGAGCATGTCACGAAATTCTTTTCTGCCAATCACGGCTCCACCCATGTCAGTTCCGAATCCTCCTATACCTTTTGTAAGGGAGTGGATCACGAAGTCTGCTCCCAGTTCGATCGGCCTCTGACAGAATGGTGTGGCAAATGTATTATCAATGACTATCTGAATGTGATTCTTCTTTTCTCTTTGAGAATTAATATCATCAGCGATTTTCCTGATTGCTTCGATATCAATTATATCTAGATTCGGATTCGCAGGTGACTCAAAATATATAATCCTGGTTTTTTCATTTACCGCTCCAAGAATATTTGACGGAGTGGTCAGATCAATGTTATGTACTTTTATATTGAATCTTGGGTACCAGTTATTAAAAAGTGAAATCGTACATCCGTACAATGTGTTGTGAGTTATAATCTCATCCCCTGCTGTGAGAAGTATTCCATTAACTGCAGAGATTGCTCCCATCCCGCTGGCAAATGTTACAGCCATTTCGCCTTTCTCTACATAGGCCAGATTTTCTTCGAGCATATCTTTATTAGGTTCACCTAGACGGTCATAGATAAATATTGGTTCCTCATCGCCGAACTCTTTAGTATTTGCAAACTGCTCGAATCCATGGGCTCCCCTCTCAACTGAATCAAGTCTGAATGTTGTTGATGAAGAGATAGGCGCGGTTACATGATGGGAATAATCCCACTTGTTCGATACATCCTTGCCATAGATAATATGGGTTTCCATAGAATATTTTGAGTCTTCGATATTGGAAACTTTTTTTGTTTCTTTTTCATTACTATCCATTTTATTCTCCAATTTTTAATATCAAAAATTAGTCAAAATGGATATGCCAATCCAGATAAATGGGAGTTCTTAGCTATGAACAATTTGCCGGAGAAATGCATTACCTGATTCCTCTGGATCTCCTTTTTTCAGCTCCAATATTGTTAATAGCATCTCCCGATGCCTGGGCGAGCATGGCTGTCTCAGCCGGGCTAGGCGGTCTTATTCCATGGCAGGCAGGTATAGAAACTGCTATCGGTCGTTTTCAATTTATATTAGGGAGAGAAATCGGAGTTACCTTATATGGCTTAGGAAAAATTAATGAAGCAATATTAGTACCAATTGAGGATGGTAAGACTGCTTTAGTGAATTTTAAATCAACTCTACTTGATTTTCCAATTCTTGAATACCGTCCGTTTCGTACATTCTCGCTGGACCAAAGTTCCAGTTTGGTTATTCAGTTCAACTTCGGAGTAGATATCCCGCATGATGAGCAGGCAATTCTTCCTGAGGGAATAGAAACTCCTGAACTTAGTCCGGTCTGGTATTTCGGGATACGGTCTGCATTCGACTGGCGTTATTATTGGTGATGAAAACAGGAAAAACACAATATCGAATAATGAACAAGGAATACTGAATGAAGAAGTAAAACTTCAATATTCGACATTCGTAATTCCGTATTCAATATTTTTGTTAGACGAATAAAGGAATGTATAGGAATCCTGCCTCAGATCTATAAAGACTTCCTACTTCACCGCCTGCTCAATATCCTCAATCAGATCTTCTACATCTTCGATGCCAACGGACAACCTTACGAGCGTGTCGGTGAGTCCAAACTTTTCACGATCTTCCTTTGGAACGGATGCATGAGTCATTGAAGCAGGATGACAAAGCAGACTTTCTACTCCGCCGAGACTTTCTGCAAGAGTAAAAACTTTACAGCTTTTCAAAAACTTTTTAGTCAATTCCATATCGCCGAAGTCAACCGAGACCATTCCGCCGAATCCTGTCATTTGTTTTTTAGCCAGTTCATATTGAGGGTGATCTTCCAGGCCCGGGTAATATATTTTTTTTATATAATTCTGTTTTTTCAAAAAATTCGCGATCTGGATAGCATTTTCGTTATGCTGTTTCATTCTAACAGCAAGAGTTTTTGTGGCTCTTAATGTTAACCAGCAGTCGAACGGCGAAGGAACTGCACCTGCGGCGTTCTGGACATACTTCAGCCTGGCATTAATTTTTTCATCATTCGTTGCAATGATTCCGCCAATTACGTCGCTATGCCCATTGATATATTTGGTCGAGCTATGAAGTACAATATCTATCCCCATTGTTAATGGCTGCTGGAAATATGGACTCATAAATGTATTATCAACAACGCTGATAAGATTATTGTTCTTGCATACTTCAGCAGCTGCCCTGAGATCAGTTAATCCGAGCATAGGATTGGTAGGAGATTCGATATACACAATTTTGGTATTATCCTTAATTGCATCTTCAATATTTTTTACATCTGAAGTATCAACCCATGAAAATTCAAGTCCGAAGTCGGTTAAATAATTTTGAAATATCCTGTAAGTTCCGCCATACACATTATCGGTACATACAATATGATCACCGGACTTAACCAAACCCATAAGTGCCTGAATAGCCGCAAGCCCCGATGCGAAGGCTATTCCGTACTCCCCTCTTTCGAGGGTTGCAATGTTTTTCTCTAATGCTGCACGCGTTAAATTATGCGTTCTTCCATATTCGTAGCCTTTATGTTTACCTAATTCCTCCTGCTCATAGGTTGTGGTCATATATATTGGTGTCATTACAGCACCGGTGGTCGGATCAGATATCTGTCCTGCATGAATTGCATCAGTTGAAAATCCCATTTAATACCTCAATGATTGAAAATCAATTTTTTATTCAAGTTCAATTAAATCATATCTTGTTATAACGTCTATGATCCTGCCGAAGTCACTTACCAGCACAGCTCTGTTAGTTTTCAACTTCTCTCTCACTTGATGTAAATCCAGCTGAGAGTCTATTACAGGTAAGCTTTCGCTCATTATATCAGATACCTTTTTATTAAGAATGTTTCTGTCACTCAGAATCTCGGCCATCAATTTTCCTTCTTTGATGCTTCCAACAGACTGTCTGTCTTTATCGAAAACCGGGATTTGTGAGAACCCCCTTTCATTTAAAAGCTGGACCGCTTCTTTTACGGTAGAGTTATCCTTCACGAATATTAACTCTTTTATTCCAAGTCTTTTCTTATGCTTTGACAGATCTGCAAGAGTTTTAATTTCAGATTCCAGCATTCTGTGTTCCTTAAGCCAGTCAGGATTATGAACCTTGGACAAATATCTCTCACCGGTGTCACAAACTGTAAATACAATTATATCACTTTCAGACAATTCCTTTGCAACTTCTAATGCAACATGTACTATTGTGCCTGTGCTTCCTCCGCAAAATATCCCTTCCTCTTTTGTTAATCTTAATGCGGCTGCGAAGGATTCTTTATCGCTTACATTATAGATTTTGTCAATATACTTAAAATGAACATTTTCAGGAAGGCAATCCTGCCCGATACCCTCAACTAAATACGGAGCTCCCTTCGTTAACTTTCCTTCCTCTTTATATGTTTTGAAGATTGAACCAAACGGATCAGCTCCGATAATCTGAATATCAGGATTCTGCTCTTTTAAATATCTGCCGGTACCGCTTATTGTTCCACCCGTTCCGATACTCGCAATGAAGTGAGTTATTTTTCCGTCTGTCTGTCTCCATAATTCCGGACCGGTGGTTTGATAATGGATTTCCGGATTGACAGGATTAGAATATTGATAAGCAAAAATTGAATTGGGTGTATCCTTCTGAATCCTTTTAGCTACATTAACATAGTACTCAGGATTGTCCGGTTCTACTGCATTTGATACCACTATGACCTCTCCACCGAGAGCTTTAAGATAGTGGATCTTCTCTGTGCTTACCTTATCAGTAACAACAAAAATCGATTTATATCCTTTGACAGCCGCAACGAGTGCAATCCCGATTCCCGTATTACCGCTTGTAGCTTCGATGATTGTACCACCGGGATTCAACTTACCTTCTTCTTCGGCAGATTTGATCATCGCCAATCCGATACGGTCTTTTACGCTCCCGCCCGGGTTCGCTGATTCCAGCTTAGCAAATATTTGCGGCTTAAGACCACCATTTATTTTATTAATCCTTATTAAAGGAGTGTTACCAATTTGTGCTAATATATTCTCTTTAAATTCCACAAGATTTCCTATTAATATTTATAATTTTACGGCAATATAGGAGGGCAGGAAAAGTATAACAGATAAAGATCAACTTCAAGTTATTAATTTTAATAAGATAGTTCTATCAAAATACATAACCGCGCAGAAATTCCGACGCAGCAAGTCTTTTTCTTCCTTCAGGCTGAAGCTCTAAAACTTCCAGAGTGGAATTTTTACAGCCGATTAAAATCCTGTCATTGGAAATCGAGATCTCGCCAGTGTTTAAATGTTTGTCATTTACCACGCTCGACATGTAAACTTTATATCTTTTATTTTTATATATGAAAAAAGCCCCGGGGATGGGCGACAGACCTCTGATTAAATTATGGATATCTACAGCACTTTTATTCCAGTCGATTTGACACAATTCTTTAGTAATTTTTGGCGCCGGACTCGAGAGCGATTCATCCTGAGGAATTTCCGTAACAGAGCCGTCTTCAATAATATCAATAGTCTTAACAACCAGATCCGCACCTATCTGTTTTAGCTTGTCGTAAATCGACCCAAGATTGTCCGAATCTTCAATTGCGACTTTTTCCTGAAGAATCATATCACCAGTATCAACCTTCTCTTTCAGGAAAAAAGTTGTAACACCTGTCTGCTTGTCGCCATTAATAATAGCCCACTGAATCGGCGCGGCGCCTCTGTACCTTGGCAGCAATGATCCATGCAGGTTAAATGAGCCATGTTCGGGAATTGTGAAAACTGATACAGGTAATATTTTAAAAGCTACAATGACAAATACATCCGCATTCAATTCCCGCAACTGCGATATAAAATCTTCATCTTTTAACTTATCAGGCTGAAGTACCTGTATATTATTGTCAACTGCGAATTGTTTAACAGGCGTGTAGGAAACTTTTCTGCCTCTTCCCCTTTCCTTATCAGGAGCGGTTACAACAGCTGCAACTTCATGCCGGCTGTCGTACAATCGTTCCAGAGAAGTTACCGCAAAATCAGGTGTGCCGAAAAAAACTATTCGCATATTACTCTTCTTTATCCGTTATCAGGTAATCGATCTCTATATTTCTGCTGCTGATATTTTTTAATTCTTCCGATAGTTCTTCTTTGATATCTTCGTCTACTCTGTCAGGAATCATTTTGCCGATCAGATGATCATATTCATGAAGGATAACCCTGGCAAGCCAGTCATCCGCTTCCAGCTTGACTTCATTCTCATCAATATCTAAATATTCCAGCAGAATAATTTCGGATCTTTCAACATCGGCTCTAAGATTCGGTAAACTCAGGCAGCCTTCTTCCAGAATAACAGATTCCTCCGATTCATCAACTATCCTTGGATTTATAAATACCATAGGTTTTGTTTCTTCATAACCTTCGACAGGTCTTAAATCGATAATAAAAATTGACTTATTTATTCCAACCTGGTTAGCAGCCAATCCAATTCCGCTGGCATTCCGCATTGTGTCGAACATATCTTTTACATTTGCTACAATTGCGTCATTAACTGCATCAACCGGTTTTGTCTTTTTCCTTAATATTTTATCGCCATAAACCGTAATAGGTAAAATCGCCATTTAATTTACTCCAAAATTTGATTCCTGAATTTCTGCCGATACCTCCTCGGCGCTAAAATCTTTATATATAATTACTTCAGTAGAACAAAAGAGCATTTTTGTAAAGAGTCGAAAAATAATTAACATTTGTTGAAGAATAAAGGAAATGATTAAAAAGTAAAATGGCGTGCGTGGGACGTAAGTTTCAACAATATTATAGACCAATCCTCCGGCAGCACCAAGTATTGCAACGAGCAAAAAGATGAAAAACACAATTCTGAAATGATGTTTAATAAAAATAAGTGCATTCCCAATTCCCTTCCTAATACCCATCTCCTCATCAATAGCCATCGAGACTTTTGAATAATCAGAAATAATTGTAACAACTCCGATAAGAAACAGAAGTATCAGGTATCTTAATGAACGCAAAATAAATTCAGTAAAAACCATTTCTGTATCTTTGAATATTTCAGTGATCAGACTGTTAATCAGATCATCGATAAAAAAAGCAGCCGCAAAAATGAAGAGAGATACAATAAGTATTTTCATAAATCTGAACCAGTATCTTACACCGCCGTAGAAAAAATCGGAGACATGGTTTTTCTTAAGATTATCAAACACCGCAACCAAACCGCCAAAATAGAGAGTCTGAACCAGCAGATACATTCCCACAACAGCATAAAATATTAGAGGGAGCCGCTGAAGTGTTGCATCGTTCAACGACATAAACTGCACAAACCAGAAATAATTAAATTCAACGGCTAATTGATCGCTCAATAATGAATTCCCGAGATTGTCTATCAGCATCGAATAAATCGGCAGAGTCAATATGACAGCCAGACATGCATTAGTGCACCAGAGAATGAGGAGGAATTTCCTGTTGAGCCTGGTATATTTAATTCCAAGTTTGAGAATTTCAGAAATTTTCATGAAGCACTTCCGAATATCATAATTGCATTCTGGAACCAGAAGAAGACCCTGATTGCCAGCGATAGTGAACCCCAGTACTGATTCTCGACGGTATATGAATTGTTAGCAAAGTTAATATCAAGATATTTAGTATCAGTCAGTACTATCTCGGCGGCATATACATTTTCATCTGACAAAATAGTAAAATATTTGAATCTTTCGGCTCCCGTCCATGGTTCTTCGATCGTTCCATCATCTGTATGCAGAAGTATCTTTGCTGAACAAACCGCATCTCCAATCCTCTCTGCAAATATTCTATATTTATTACCATCAATAATTTCAACAGACCTGACAGAATAGTCCACATATTTTGAACTATTCAAAAACTGGTCTAACGAAGTGCTGCTCAATTCCTGAATAATTTTTATAAATTTTTGCTCTTTACTATAAACATTCCCGGATTTATAATTAATAATCTCAGCTTTTATCTTCTGATTAAATGATTCAATTCCCTCTTCCTCAATCAATGATTTAAATAATAAATATGGTTTTGTGTGCTTGTTATTTATGTATGAATCAAGACTTGGATAGTCATAAAAACAATCAGTGATACTGCCCATAGTCTTATTACTGTAATATTTTGACAAATTTTTAATTCCCAGATCATATTCAAGTTCTATCAGAGAGTAAACGATTGGGATATCGTTAAAAGACAAGTGATTCATTCCATAAACAGGATAATGGGATGCAAATTTGAAAGACAATTTTGGTGCTTCAAAATATTGATTAATTATTTCATTTGCATAAACGCTGCTAAGGCCTTCTACAATCCAATGATTAGGTGAATAGTTCAGACCGAATGCCTTCATTAAAAATTGTTTACTTATCAGTTTTGCCGTATAGAATTCGATCTCTGCCAATCCTCTTGAAGAAAGTATTTCAGACTTAATCGTAATTAAATTTTCTGACGTTAGATAAGCTGAATTTGATGTTTGAGGAATATCAACCAGAGATAGAGACTCAAAGGGGAAACAACTAAAATTATCGTAAAAATAATTTATACTTTTACCTGCAGCTTCCCTGTATCTGTTTAAGTACCTGCTGTTTTCGGGCTGGATGTACAGATTTAATTTAAGAGTGCGATCGGAGGTTAATTGCACATCAATGCTGGTATAATTAATCTCCTTTGCTGCAATCCAGGATAATCCAGATGTGTTTACAGAAGACAACTTATAGATATTTTGTCCGTTCCCGCGAGTGCTGTCAATCCTCTCTCCATTACTAATTAGTCTAAATCCTTCCGGAAGTGACAGGTCGATATAATAATCGGATATCTCCGCTCTCTCGATAATTCTGTCAACAATTCTACCGTTCGTCCGTGCTGTTCCACTTGAGAGAATAACATTCGGCAGCCAGTTTGAAACATAGAAGAATTCGCGCCCGGCTGCATATCCAATGGCTGATGACTCTGATTGAATATTGATATTATAATCCAGAGAGATAATGATTGTATCTTTATCGAAGATAAAATCGTTTAAATTAATAAATCCGATTACACTATCGGAAAGTTCACTGTTCCCGGTATCATAAAATTTCAATTGTGTATTGTTACCATTAATTTGAGTTTTATAGATCTCGAAGTTTTTAAAAGTAATAAGTTTTTGCCCTGCTGAATTATTCGACTCAATGGTTGTTACAACATCATTTAATCCAAGAATAAAGAATAGCGTGTCTGCCCCGTCCGGATCTTCAACATGAACATATATTGAGGAACTAACATTAATGCTTTTATCAATGTTGTTTAGTTTAGCGTCTGCTATATAAATAGTTGATCTTTCTGCATGTAGAGTGTTCTTATTATCAGAAGCAGAGAATGTATCATTAACCATCGTCCCTGCGGACGATGCCTTATCGGCGGAGGTATAGTAGCTTAATATGCTGATAATAGAAAAAACAACTAAAAGAATTATGAGTGAAAATGCTTTCATATTCTAAATTAATTAAAAATAATCAACGATTGAAGGACAATAATACTCTAAAAATCATATTGCCGTGTATTCACACGGAAAATACTAAAATTATTCTCTCATAATAAATCAGAAATAGGTTGAAATTAAAGGTTGAAAATCCAATATTGATGCCAATTTTTTATTATGTGTATAAAATCCAATTTATTACCGGAGCTTAAATGACAAATGATAACTCACCACGGGAACAATGGGGATCTAAAGTTGGATTCATTCTTGCTGCTGCCGGCGGAGCAATTGGTTTAGGCAATATCTGGAAATTTCCATACATAATGGGGCAAAATGGCGGAGCTGCTTTTATTATTGTATACTTAATTTGTGTCACTGTTATCGGGCTTCCAATACTGATTGCTGAAGTACTCATGGGAAGAACAGCTCAGCGGAATCCGGTTGGTACATTTAAAGCATTAACGAAAAATAAAGCCTGGCACGCGGTGGGAGGAATAGGAGTATTTGCAGGATTTGTGATATTGTCGTTCTATGCTGTTGTTGCGGGCTGGTCAATCGGGTATGTCTTTGAAGCAG
>BS_KBA_SWE02_21mDRAFT_10000965_pt1 | contig 10859 bp, 8 predicted proteins | sample BalSeasSWE02_21m_FD_9196 | JGI IMG/M metagenome (IMG submission 9196)
TAAATAAACTTATTGGATATTTACATCATCTACAGGTTTAATAAAGTACGCTTATAAATTTTATTTTTAGTTTTAAATTTTTAGGAGTCAGAGAATTGTACTTTTTCTAGCCAATAATAATTTCATTGATTTTTCCAGCAACTTCAAGACCTGCATTTCTTCCTATATCTTGAAATACTATTTTTTGAGTTTTTTTGTTGAACAGTAATACATTTATTTCTGAGGTCATACTTTCATGAATACGCCCATCCATAAAACCTAAGATTGGAGAAGCCAGTTCAGTTGTTTCATGTCTGATGGCTTTAATTTCAAGTCTATATTTGCTATTTTCTAAAATCAGTTCAACTTTATGAGTAGCTACGAATGATTTTTTAAGTTGGGAAGCATTGTATGTTGTGAATTCAATCAATTCATTATTCAACCAAAGTCCTGCAATAAAACCAACAAATGAACTTTTTAACCAAGGGATTTTAGCAACGGAAGCCTTTAGTGACACATTCGGTTGACTAAAATGGTTTGTCTGCATCCAAATATATGCGCTTGGAAATGAATGTCCCCAGTCCTTTTCCATATATCCTTTTCCTCCGGTAAAATCTATAATTTCATTATGAATAGTCAATTGACCATCAATGGCATGGTCCATACTCAAAATACCATGATAACATTCCATAAATGGAACAAAGGAGTAGGGCCCCATAATTCCTGGAGAATACCATTTATTAGGCCATTTTATTTGGTTTACAAAATTCAATGCACCTTTTATTTCCGGTAAATCTAATCGGATGTTTGCTGCTGTGAAAACATTGTTTGCCAATTTAACTTCAAATGTATCTGCTACTGTTTGAAATTCTTGAGCATGAAACTTATGATATGCTGCAGTAAGTTTTTTTCCATCTAAAATTTGAATAAAAGCCTGTTGATTGCCATTTTCATCCATAGAAATACCAGGTATAAATGCAAATGCTTTGTCTTCTGCTTTATTCACAACTTTGTAATACCATCCCTCAAAATACCTTTTCGTTTTCCCCCAGCCATGATAACGTTCTGGATTAAACAAGGCTTTTAATTTTTTAGTGAGCATATTGGTATATGATATTTATATAAAGCAAATATTAGAAACGTAAAAATAGGCTAGTAGTTTAATTCAACCAAATGATTTTAATCAATTTTGAAGAATAACTTAACTGATAGATTAAGAATAGGATAGGGTATTGTAAAAACAATATGCTAATTGACTTTTTGTTTATGAGCAAAATAGCTTTTTAGTTTTGAGCTACCATTATTATTTGCGAATAGGAAGGCATAAAAAAACCTGTAGGATTTTGATATCGTCTACAGGCTTAACAAAATATTTTCATAAGTTTTGTTTTTAGTTTTAAAGGTATTAGTAACCAAATCTTCTAAAGTTTCCCCATTGGGTTCTTTTTGAACTTGAAAAATTAGAATAGTGTACTTGTTTTTTGTTTCCTGAAGTTAAAAATTGAGTTGTCATAATAAATGTTTTTAAAAGTTAATGTGTTTTAGTTTTAAAGGTATTAATAACCAAATCTTCTAAAGTTTCCCCATTGGGTTCTTTTTGAGCTTGAAAAATTAGAATAATGTACTTGTTTTTTGTTTCCTGAAGTTAAAAATTGAGTTGTCATAATAAATGTTTTTAAAAGTTATTGTTACTAAAAAGACGTCGAAGTGTAATAATTGTTACGCTAGAATGTATAACATAGTACTATTTTAACAATAATTTAACTAAACAAGAACGGAATACTTTATAAATATCATTGAATGGATTGTGTATTTATTAAATAAGGAATAGCAATACCAAAAACAACTATAAACTTTGAGTTAATCATCTAAATACGGGCTATCAAAAAGTCCAGATTAGTTTGGAGAAAAACATTGAAAATAAAAAAAACCAAGCAATTTGCTTGGTTTTTTTTATCGTGACTCAGAATTGAACTCGAGACTTTAGAGTTAGAAACTGTTAATTTATATTTTCTATCAATTCTAAGAAACTGTTTAAATAGGTTATTTTATTAGCTTTCAATTTCGGTTTTAGGAGCTTCTCCATCAACAGGTAGATGCTCTTTTTTAAGATACATATTTAAAAACTTAAGTATTCTGCTATAAGCTTCTATTTGATTTTCCTTTTTCACAAAGCCATGACCTTCATCTTCAAACAAAACATATTCCACAGGAACATTATTTTTTCTTACACCTGCTACAATTTCATCAGACTCAACTTGTAAAACTCTTGGATCTTTAGAACCTTGTAAAACGATTAATGGTTTAGTCACTTTATCAGTATGGAATAATGGTGAAATTTGTTTTAAACGAACAGAATCTGCTGAAAATGGATCACCCAATTCTAAATACAATGATTCTCTAAATGATTCCCAATAAGGAGGGATACTTTTTAACGTACGCATCCAATTGGTAACACCAAACAAGTTTACTCCAACTGCAAACTCTTCTGGAGTATATGTCAATGCTGCCATAGTCATGTAACCACCATATGATCCGCCAATAATTCCAATTTTGGCACCATCAATTTCTGGTTGTTCTGCTAACCAGTTTTTACCTTCTACACAATCTTGTAAATCTTTCTCTCCGTGGTTTCTATCATCCATTTTATAAAAGGTCTTTCCATAGCCACTGCTACCACGATTGTTCACTGCTAAAACAGCATAGCCATGATTTACCATATATTGTATTAAAGAGCTGAAATTTTGACGTGTTTGACCTCCAGGACCACCATGAACCCAAACCATTGCTGGTACTTTAAGCTCTTTGGAAGCTTGATGAGGTAAATAGTAAATTGCAGGAATCTCAGTGCCGTCAAACGATTTAAATCGTATCACTTTTGCTGTTACTAAATCTTCAACATCAATGTCAATATTTAAAACATTGGTTAATTTGTATTGTTCTTTAGTCACCAAATTATAAGTGTATAAATCGGAAGGTGAATTAGAACCCCCAACATACATTCTCATCCAATTTTCGTCGTCACTAAAGTTTACACTTGTAATACTTTTATCTCCAAAATCAGGTAAATCAATAGGTTGCATTGTTTTAGCATCCAATACTTCAATGGCATTTTTCCCATCTTCATTGGTATATACTACCATATATTTTCCTTTGGAAGTAAAACCGCTTCCCATGATATCCCAAGATTTTTCAACAACTTTTTTCTTTTCTTTTGAATTCAAATCATAAGACATCAAGTATGAAAACTCACCACCATCATCGGTTGTATAATAAAACGTAGCATTGTCCTCAGAAAAATCCTGAGCAGAATTCGCACTCAGATTTTCATTCATTTTAGTCATTTCTTTCGTTTTTACATCATATAGAAATAAATCACTGTCATTGGTATTCATAGTTTTTGACAATGCGAAAAAATTCTCATCACTCGACATTGCACTATAATTTAAACCATCATTATTTTGATAGATCATTTCAGCAGCGTAGCCATCAATCGATAATTTATAAACATCAAAAAATCTAGGATCTCTTTTGTTTGAACCAAAATACAAATGTTTGTCATCTTTTGACCATCCATAGAAACTAGATTTAGCTCCTTTTTCTGGGGTTATATCCTTAATTGTTCCGTCTAATTCTCTTACGAATAAGTGATCAATTTCATCACCATTTCCATCTGCACTCAATAACATTCTATTGTCTTTTGGAAAGTAGGATTCTGCAAAAACCGATGTACTATCAGATGCTGTAATCGCTGTCATTTCACCCCCTTTTGCGGGAATAGTGTACACGTTATAAATACCTGAGCGGTTACTCGACACTAATAAAGTACTATTGTCTGATGAAAAGCTTCCACCACCAACGGCTTCATTATCCATAAATTGTTCAATAGTGTATTGCTTGACTTCTCTTTGAACAATCTTAGTTTCTCCTTTGCAAGAAAACAAGAGCGTTATAATTGCCAATCCTAAAATTTTAATTTTCATGATAATAGTTTTTTAAGTTAATTTTTTGTTATTTATTTAAATGTATACGAATTCACATTAACATCCAATTTTTAAATGTTTTAATTAATGCTAAATCTTACTACATTTCTTCCATTCTATGACGTTTATTAGAGTAAGACTTACTGAAATGATTCCTAGAACTATTAGTGGAGAATGACCTACAGATAGAACGATTCCTATTAAAGAAATAATTAAGATTAACAGTCTAGGTAGCAGAATTATTTTGCCCATTCTCCAAATAGCTGCTATACTAAAGCCAATGAAAAGCATATATCCAACACCTAAAGCAAAGGCAACGGACACTTTTAAAAGGTCATGTGGGTGATGAAGTATCTTTTCAAACCCAATTGCTATACCTACAATCCCACAGATTATTAAAAAATGCATAAAACTATAGGCGTCTCTACCAATCTTTGCTTGGTTTGAGCCTGATTCTTCTGAAAATTTCTCTTCTAAATAATCACTTATCCATGAGAAGTAACTCCACCAAAGCAAACATGTTACTATTACTGCAAGGCCCCCAGCGAGTATTAAATCCTGTGATCGTTCCTGACCACCTACTGCAGTAGCCGCTACTATTAGCGACTCACCCAGGGCGATGATAATAATTAAACTATGACGTTCTCCAAAATGTTTTGATCGCAAACTCCATCCTTCAGCCCTGCCTCCAATAAATCCAGCTAACATATCCAATAAAATAGCACCTAACCAAAAAATAATGCGAAGAGAAGGATCTACCATTGCTCCAGCCAGTACCGCAATTAATCCGGTGATGGATACCAATGCAAATCCTATAACAGCTGAGCGTTGTCCGTCTAAATTGGTGGTAACACGAATATAAAGAGCAAGACCTATTATTCTAATTACTACATAAGGTATGGCAAACCACATTACTCCTTCAGTGAATGCAAAATTGGTGGAAGATGCCATTACAAAGGCAACACCTGTAGCAATTAATACGATCAATCTAACTTCTGCAATCTTTGTATTAGCAGCATTAAGCGCCCATGTAAACTGAGTCCATGCCCACCAAATCAGCCAAAATATAAGTAATGACTTTAGCACTTGTTCAGTATCAAAATTATTTGCCGTTAAAGAGGTAATTCTGGTAATTGCATATACAAAAACCAAATCAAAAAAAAGCTCAACAAAATCAGCACTCTGTTCAGAAGGTGAGACTAAATTTTTATTTCGCAAAAATATTTTTCTCATAATTTATAATTCTTTTAAAGCAGTTTCTTTTACAACGCACCAAATAATTATTGATATTTATTGGATAAAATAAACCTTCTTAATCTTATTGTTTTCGATATGATAAATAGCAATAGCTTCAATTATTTTGTCATTAAATTGAACACGCTCTTTATCAATAACAATATTGCCTTGAGCAATACGTCCCACTAATTCACAATGCAGATTGGGTGTGTTTTCAAACATTTGCGAATAGTTTTTTCGCATTGTCTCTTTCCCTTTAAAAATTAATTGATCTGGATAATTGTAAATTTCTACATCTTCTGCATAAGGTTCTAAAAAGGCATCGATATTTCTAAAATTATAGCCATTTAATTGGCGTTGTGCCAAATCTGTTGGTAGATCCTTAATCAATTCATTTGGGTTAAAAATCACACCTTTATTTATAACAAGGTTAATTTTTGTAATATTTTCAATTGCATCAATAGGATTAGCATCCAACACAATAAGATTTGCTTGTTTGCCAATGGTTACCGTTCCAAATTTATTTTCTTTGTCTAAAACTATTGCGCCATTCAAGGTAGAAGCTGTTAGTATTTGCCAATTGCTCATACCGCTTTTATGCATTGCTTGTAATTCGGCCAAATAAGATGAAGCGTGTAAGGTTCCAATATTCCCTGCATCTGTCCCAGTAGCAATTAAAACACCTGCATCCGACAATATTTTAAGATTTTCCATACNAATGGAATCTGCTTTTTTTAAGTCTGAAATACCTTTTTGAGAGTTTGCATAATTTTTGTAATTATTAATAAGTAAAGTGTCTGATACATGTTTTAAATCTAGTAATGTTCCTAACTGATTGGCATCCGATTTTTGTAATTCATAATTACTCGGATTGTTTTTTTGACCGAAAGTATTTAAGTAACCACTATGAACAATTAAAGTAGGGCAAAGTATCGTTTTGTTTTTCTTCATTAATTGAACAAAATCATCCTTTAAAATTTCATCATCTACACTGTGAACTAAAAAATCACAACCATTTTCAACAGCCAATTGTGCAGTAATTCGTTGTGTAGCGTGAACGGCAACTTTTAAATTATTTTTGTGTGCTTCATCAATAATGGCTTTTATGATAGGAAGATTTTTACGTGCACTTGACTCAATATCTAAACCATCAGCTCCTGCAATGTACCAAATCTTAATAAAGTCAGGGTTATATGGTAATTGTTCTTGCACCATTTTAATACCATCTTCAATTGTTTTTACCAAGCTGAAAGGTTCGTCATCCTCTAAATTTTCATAAACAGCAGGCTCATAAGTAGTCAATAATGGCCCAGTCATATAAATGGATGGAGCATCATTTTTATCTTTAAATTTTGTTCTTTGGGTTAAAAAATTATAAGTTGAACCTACATCAATTACATTGGTAATTCCATTTTGTAAATACCTGTGTAGTACGTTTTGCATTTGTTGATGTGCGTAATCGATTTCTTTTTGATGAGGCATGTATTTTCTTAAATCAATAGCATCGGGGCGTGTGTACAATCCGCCATTTTGAAAGAAGTGTATATGGGCATCCGTTAATCCAGGTAATACATATTTACCTGTTCCATCAATTATTTTGGCATTTGCTGGAATCTTTATTTTTTTGCTGCTTTTAATATTTGAAATCAAATCGTTGGTGATTTCAATAGTTTGATTGGAAACTAATTTTTGATTTTCTACATCAGCAATGGTTACATTGGTAATATAAGTTTGTGAAAAAAGGGAAAAAGAAGAAATTAGAAATGTGAATACTAAAAGATTTTTATTTGNCATATTGATTTTGTTTGAGTAGTCTTATTCTTATTTAGAAATCGATTGTTGTTTTATTCGTACTGCCTGCACCTAGCGATTACTAGATACGCCGTTTTAATATTGTATGTACGTTGTTGTGTTTAATGTCTTAGCAATATGCAATATATACAATTTTTAAATAAATAATTTAACTCAGTTTTTTTTACATCTCAAAATGAAACAATTTGTAACTGCTGGAAATTTGTTTTTAGCTTAAAATTTAGCCTAATCTATATGTGGAAAGCAAAACTTATTTCATGATAAATACCACACATCAATTCCAGAATTAAAGTTGCTTTTAGAGCTTTACAAGCAGCAAAAGATTTGAAATTAACAATGAACCAACAACCATTGTTCGTATGGTATTGCAGTATCACTTAAATTTCTTCCTTTAAAAAGGAAAGGTAAATTATGAAAGATGATTTTAAGGATTTACACCATATAGATATTTCAATTTAGAATGCTTCATTTCTCGATAAAACACTAAAATTACGTGTGCAAGCAACTGCGACTAAATCTATAATCATTTTTTCCTTTTTTGGTTGTAATCACATTTTACAATTCAAAAATACGGTATGATTCAGCTTACACAAATTATAGGATAGTGTCTTATTTTATATAATCCTTTAAAAGGCCTTGAAGTATTTCAATATCTTTTTCTTTATTGCGAATAATGTTAAATTGACTATCGTATTCAAATGCATAGTAATTGATTTCAATTAAATGAATGTCTTTTCTAAGAAGGGCATCTCTTCTTCTTTGGTCGTAGATTTTTTGTTGTTCACTTCGTGAAACGCCACTAACAGTTTTTACTTCTGGTTTGTCTAAATGAGGAACTTCTTCGGTATGTTGTTTTTCGCGGTATTCAATTACCAGGGTTAAATTTTGGTAATAAGCAGCTACAGGAAGTTTAGTTCTACTTTTTTTATCTTTATGGAAATCTCCTAAAATGAAAGGAAACCTGTGTTGGCGAGCAGCAGTATCATTTAATAATGAATCGCATAAATTTATAACATAGTTTTTATCACTATGTACTCTTTTGTTTATTCCAAGTTGTTTTTTTGAAATAGGAGTCGTTTCCTCTGTAGCTGCGTATTGTTTACCTTTTCTTACCAAATACCAATAGGTGCTTTTTTCTTTTCGTTCCGCATGTACAAAAGGTATTTTATCCAACGCATTTTCTTCGTCTAATGCTCTTAAAACTTTTCTAAATGGTAAGCCTTTTTTAATATCTTTTGTGAAAATACCTGCATTGATAAATGCTGGCATCATATCTTTTGCAGCAATGAAATCTACTTTATGAGTATTAAAATATTCCTCAATTAATTCATTTATTTGTGTAATGTTATCGGAAATCATATGAGCCTTCTTTTACGTATTAATATTTTAGTATAGTACCTTGTTTTGGTATGGGTATTTTTCTTTTTTGTATACAACAACATTTATCAATTCAAATACGGGGGTATAATTTATCTTATGTTTGGCGTACAAAAAACACATTGTATAAAAGTGCAAAGTTACTGTAAATACTGTACGATAACTATGAACCTAAGTTTTTTTTAAATGTTCTTTTTCAACATTTAAAACACGTTGTAAAATCATTTTTTCAATGGCCTCATCTGAAATTTTAGATTGCTTGTTTGTTTCTATGGTGTTTTCATAATTCATCAAAATTAAAATTTTTGAAAACAAGCGCTATAAAATTATCTGAATCAGTCCACTTTTTGCTGACGATTTACATATTTAATTGATAAACATTTTTTGTGAAAAGTTAGAACTCCGCTATAACTTTTGTCAATAGCATTTTCTCAAAAGAAAAGTATGAATTACTTTGAAGAGACAAAAAATAGACCACCCCCATCATACAAGTGATTATTACCTAAACAGATAACTTCTTTTCCCAGCGCAGCAATGTATTTATCAAGTGCTTTACCATCTTTATGTTTTAAAATATTTCCTAAAAAAAAGACCTTGTTATCAGTTGCACCCATTGTTCCGCCAATAAAACCATTTTTATGGTCTTTAATTGTGATTTCTGAAGGATCAAAATATAAATAGTCTATTTGAGACTTTTCAAGCACTTTAACAATTCCCTTATCAGAAGTAATTATGTTGTTTTCTATAGCAAACATACTGCACCTGGCATAGGATTGAGGGATATTTACAAGTTGTTTTAGCGAACACCATTTTTGAATAGATACATCAGGTTTTCCTTTTTTACAAAAGAAATATTTTTGGGTGCTTAAGCAATTATACAACACACTAGTATCCAGGTTTTTTCCTACAGGATGTATTCCAAACGAATAATTCACAGCCTTTTTATCAAGAAAAGTTATTAATTCTTTTGGTGTGTTGGGTGCCAAAATTAGTTTATTGGCATCTTGAAACATAAATATATCTGGATGCCCAGCAATGGAATTGTATGTGATCTCATCACTTGAAAATTCAAAGATATCATTGGTGTATTTTTCAAGGTTCTTTTTTACCTTTAAAGGAGCTCTTTGATCAATTATAGCATACATCTAATTCAAAATCTTTTAGGTTTTCATCTGCTACAAATTTGATGTCATATCCATTTGATAGAAATGTATTTCTGTTTTTTCCTTGATAACCAATAGCATAATTCAATTGGTTTTTAGCTACGTAAATAATTGATTTTCCTTTTTGAAGTTGTTTATCCGTTAATACATCACTCCATAATTCCGACAGTACCATTTCTTTAAATGAAGGGTGAATAGGACCTGCTACTAATGACTTTCCAAGTTCTAATTCTTCTGAAGGATGCAAACCAACTCTTAATACCTTTACGTTAGCTTCATTAAATATTTTTAGTACTTCTTTAGACCAACTTAGAGCATCTTCCATTGAAAGGACTTGATATTCGCCTTTTTCATACATTTTTTCTAAAACGGTTCCTTTTACTACAATTGTTGGATAAATACGCGTTGTGTCTGCTTTTAATCGAACAATATCTCTGGCTGTTTGTATGGATAATTCCAGCGTATCATAAGGCAACCCTAGCATCATTTGCAGTCCTAATTCAAAATTTCTTTTGCGAATAAGTTTGGCTGCATTTTCAATAGCATCAAACTTATGACCTCTTCCTGATTTTACCAGCACTTTATCGTTTGTAGATTGGGCACCCAATTCAATGGCGGTAACACCATATTGTTCCAGAATATCTAAAATTGGATTTGTAATATAATCTGGTTTTGTAGAGATGCGAATGCCTTGAACTTTACCAGTTTTTACATAGGTATGTGCAACTTTTAAATAATTAACCATTTCCTGTTGAGGTATACCTGTAAAACTACCTCCAAAAAAAGCAATGTTAATTGCTGTATCTTCAGAAATCGTTGCAAGGTAACGATCTATTATTTGACCAATTTCATTTGGGCTAGGAACCGAGAAAGTATTGCTTATTTTTTCCTGATTACAGAACACACATTGATGCGGACAGGCTAACTCAGGAATAAATATTGGGATATTACAATGCTTTTTACGACTCATTTTAGCGCCACTTTGTGATTGATTACTATAAATTATTAGCAATAGGTATTAATATGCCATTTTACGATAATTAAATTACTGTTTTAGCAACACTCTTAAATGCAATATAACCCAACTAAAAATCTCATAAAAAAATTTAATTGCGCTATTTACCTTTTTTATAATGTTAATGGAACCGTTATCTTGCTCCTACCAATGATATAGAAGAAATAGTATCTCCCATACCAACCAGGGTTATAGGTTTGTCAATTAAAATTGTTGGAATAGCAATAAGATCATAGTTGTCAGTGCTTACAATTCCGGTTTCCATTAAAGTTTTGGTATCACAATCAGCTTCAA
>BS_KBA_SWE02_21mDRAFT_10000966_pt1 | contig 10851 bp, 14 predicted proteins | sample BalSeasSWE02_21m_FD_9196 | JGI IMG/M metagenome (IMG submission 9196)
AAAGTCGTAACCAATAGAACCACTAGGAACACTTAAATTAGCATTACTTGACATCCTACGAGCAAACGTAACGGGGTCTAAAGGGTCAGAGCCAAAGAATACACCACTGCAAAATATAAAAATTGTATTGTCAACCCTAAAACCTCCCGTCCAGGCTCCAGCAGTTATAAAGCCTTGCTCAAAATTAAAGCAAGAAAAAGTACCTATAAAGCCTTGTCTAATATCTTTAACATAACCCAATTGACATCCGTGTCCTGCTGTTTGTTCATTTAAAATATTGATTCTATTTAAGTCAAAACTTTCTCCTTCGGGTACTGTTCCATTTCCTATGTGTTCCCAAATCAATTGATAATTTCCTTTACATTCAATCTCCAAGTCATTCATAAAAAGGTTTGTTCCTGACTTAAAAAACACATAGGGATTTCCTAATGTTCCTGCTGTGGTAGAACTTATTTTACTTACATTTTGTCCAAAGCCGTTTAATTGGCTTCGTTGTGCGAAAACAATAGTGTAACCGCTTATATCTAAATCGCCGTTATCAATAAAATAAATAGTATTATCTACTAAAAAGATTTCATTGCCTATTGGCGTTGGAAAATCTGCAAGCGTTTGAACTACTTTAATAGTTTGGTATAAAAATGCGGGCGGAAATAAAGGAGTTGACCCTCCAGATCCTAAAGAAGTTACTAGCCCATCACTATTTTTAGAGTAAAAAACCTTGTTTTCAGCATAAAGAACAACCTCCCCCGTGCCTGGTGTGGCCGGAGGCGTTGTTACTTCGCTAAGTTTTAAAGGTCTTAATACGTCCATTACGCAACTATTACAACTCTATAAGTATTATCGGTACTATTTCCGTTAAAAACTACATTTACAACCGTTGTTGAAACGGCTATAACATCGGTGATAACTCGCGCCCCTGTTGACTGTGAATAAACCTCTGTTTGTACGTCTAAATCAGTAAAGCCATGAGTTACTGCGTATGTAGTTTCGCCACCGGCAAACGTTCTAACAACACTTGCCTCGGCATCGGCTAAATTAACAGCGAATTTTTTATCAGCAAAGTTTGAATTAGCTAATGTATAAGGAGTTACAAATTCTGAATTATTAATACCGTTGTTTACTTGTGACAGCGTAGCGTTATATGGTGTTTTTTGATACTCCCACGTAACTCCATTTGAATAGTAAGATCCAGAATTATACCAAGTGCCACCGAAAATTTCGCCAGGAATCCACCTGAAACCCTGCTCATTTGAAACCCAAAAATATTTATTTGGAACTGTTGTTGGATCAGGTAATGCCGAATAGTTGTCTACCCTAGTAACCTGTTCACCTCCAGCTAACTTAAAAAAAAAATAACGGCTTAACTCGTTGTATAAAAGCGTTGTGTTCCCGGCTATGGGAACCTCCGTAGTATCAACCCTAATAACCTTTATTACATCAGCTGAAAAAATAGTATCAATTATTGATCCTGATTTATGCCTTAAATAAATTAAGTCGGATTTTTTTACAACCTGAATATCTCCATTTAAAGAGTATATCTCTACCCCGTTGTTAATCTCAACGTTGCCATTTTCTAGCTTTGTTATTATTGTGTTTAAAGGCATAATATAAATTTATTCAAAATCTCCTAAAATACAAACAATTAATCCAATCATTTCATCAGGGAACCATTCCCGAATTACGTAATTTTTAACAACCCCTGTAGAGTCAATAACATTGCACTTCCAATTTTTTAATACTACTTCACTTTTCGCATTGCGAATACTTATACCAACAGGTAAATTGTCCTCACTAAATGCCAGACTTGATGTCTTAGCATTTACCGGGATGCCATCAGAATCTAATCCTATGTGGTGTTTTGTGTGAACCCCTTTTATCAATACAGTATCTCCGATAGGAGTAATTAATTCAACATCTAGTGCCCATTCGTTTAAATTAGACGTTACTTGTTTTATATCTCTTTTTGCTGCGTTAATTAAGCTCATTTCAAATTAATTTTTACGAAAAAAAGGGAGCGTTAACTCCCTTTCCTTACAAATCTAAACTACAACTATTCACCCACCTTCTTTTTGTCAAACTTTTCATTTTTTGAACTTTCCTCTTTCTTTGGTTTTTCAATTATTTCCTCTAAAAAACCTCCGCTCACAAGTCCTGAAATATTACCCTCTGGGAAGTTTTCTGCTGTTACGATGTCGTTGGAATTGTATATCTTCTTATTCAATCCTCCTACACTTAATGCGATTACTTTATATTTTGTCATGACTTATAATTTTTAAGATTAAGCTATTACTTTTCTAGTGTAAATTTGATCTACTGCAACCGGGATAGCAACACCAGCTGATTTAATGTGCATTTCATGTGCAACTTTTCTAGAATCAAAATACTCACTAATCATATAAGCTCCTTTTTGTGGTGCAGAACCATCTAACAATTGAGGTACTGCTCCAAAAGATAATTTAAATTTAGGTGCTTCTGGTAATAAAATTACTTTCTTAGGATCAATATAAGGAGTAGATACACCAGCAGCAGTATCATAATACTCTGGGTATGTCCAGATATTAACCATATAAGAACCACAAGCAACTTGACCATGTAAAGAAGCTCCAACTGAGTTTCTTTGTGGCTCACGAATACCAAGTAAATTAAATGATCTAATATCACCTCTTTCTTTGATTATTGTGTTATTAATAAATGCTCCAAAAGCTACATCACCCATAATACAGTTGATTGTTGCTCCTTCTGATTTACCAACTTGTCTTAAGAAATTACAACCCTCTAATAATTGAGCAGTAGGATCAACAGTACCAGTAGTCCAAGGTGTAGCACCCGAAGTATCAACCAATGATAAAGCCTTTCTTTTATAATCAATATCAGTAGAAGCTTCCAATTGAACAATACCAGTAGTCAAAGCCTGTGAACATTGAAGTTCATACGCTCTTTCTTGCTTGTCTTTCAACATCATCATCTCATCAGCCAATTCACTAGCTAAAATGGAAATTGCATCTGCAGACTGTGCTCCAATTGCAACATCGTATAATCTGTGATCATTTGCTACAATGTAATCCCAATATAATGGTGGAACAAACAATTTCTCTGTTGACTTTGACATTGTGTTACGATTTCCATCAGTACCACGTAAAACATCAACGGCTACTTTTTCAGTTCCTCTTTGAACTTCAATAGATACCTCTTTAGTCATTCCTTCATCAACTTGGAAAAACGATCTTAAAAAAGACTTTGGAGTTGATTTTTCTTTATATACTGCAATAAGCTTTTTTGTAAAAAGATTTCTTGCGTCTGTTAGGCTAATGCTCATTTTTTATAATTTTTATTGGTTATCGAAATCAGTTAATTCTAATCCTTCAACTAACAATACTCCTAATGTGTCGGACATAATCCTATCACCTAAAGTTTTGCCAGAAATCGCTGTTGCTAAAGTATCACCACCATCAATGGAAATTAATTCTTTTGCCAGTTCACCACCTACACACAGTGAAATATCAACAGATTCTCCGTTTAATACATCTTGTGTTTTTGCAGCAAACCCTAATGGAAATTGGCTACCATCAACAGCTCCTGATAATAATGGGATAACTAATCCAGTTGCAGAAATTCTACCGAATAACTGTCCTTGTGTGATTGTAACAGTAACACCTGTACTGTTTGTATACGTTGCTTTAATAAAGCGTGTATCTCTAAGGAATAATTTTGCAGTATTGTAATTTACAATAGCCTGTGTCCCGTTGTTTAAAACTACTTGATTTGTTGACATATCTATTTATTTAAATTATTTAAGTCCTAAATTTGCGTTGATTTTAGCCTCAAAAGCTAATAACTCAGCGTCTGCTGTTTCTTGCTCAGTAGGTACTTCTGCTGTAACAACCTCTGCTACGCTTCCTCCTTCTAATTTAGAAATGGCCTCAGCACTCATCATTTTACGATTAAGTTCTGCTTGCTCTTTTAAAGTTGGAGCATTGTCAGTATCAATACCAGCCTTAACAGCTTCTGCATCAATATCAACGAAAGTAAGCCAAGCTTGTACTCTGTCTTTTTCACCAGATACACCTAAAGCTATTACGCTATTAAAAAGTTCAGGATGCTCTGCTTTTAATTTTTCAATTGTCATTTTTATAGGTTTAATTGGTTCTACAATTTCAGGTGTTGCACTTGCAGCAACATTAAAAAAACGCTCAGTCAACGCTTTAATTTCTTTAGGATCCAAGCTAACTATCTTATCAACTAACCCTATTGTTTTGGCTTCCTTTGCCGTCAACCAAACATCAATACGTTTGTCCTCAGCAAAAACCTCATCAATAGAATAACCAGAAATAGTTTTAAATTTCTCTACGTCTATTTTAGATATTAACTTAGCTTGCATCTCATCATTAACAGATTTTAAAAACCTTTTTGAGGCCTCATCTGTTACTTCCATATCTGCCCTGTGTATCATTATTTTTGATACGTCTAGCGCTTCTACCTTATCAGCAAAAATAAGCATGAACGCGGCCATTGATGCAGCAATGCCATCAACTTTAACTGTTACATTTCCATGCTCTTTCATTTTTGCTATAATTCCCCAACCGGAAAAAACCGATCCTCCTGGAGAATTTGAACGAATGACAACCTCATTTCCTAAATTATCATTCAACTGAGAAATTAACTCCTCAGCTGTAAATGAATAAATTGGACTATATAAATAAAGTTCTTTTGCCATTAATAACAAAAAAACTAACATATAACTGCAACAATTAAAAAAGGCTACAAAAAGGCTACAAAACTATTTTATTTTTACATATATTTATGCAAAAAAAATATGGAGGACAAAACCGAGAAAGTAAAAGAGTATCGAATACAAATTAGATATTACAATGCAGGCATTTATGACCAGCTGAAAAACATTGCTAAAAATACAGGAATAACTTTATCATCTTTAATTAAAACTCACCTTAGGAGTATAGTTGATAGCTATCCTGAACACATGAAAAAACCAAATAAAGGACTAAATATTAAAGACTAACACAAAAACCATCAACAATGAACCCACTAATATATTTATTTGTGATAATTTTCTGCGCTCTACTTTACCATTTAATTGACCAAAACGAGCAGAACAATAATGATCCATTTGACAATGACGATAGCCTATTTATTTAGCAGGTACAACAGGAACAGGAATAGGAGCGTCTTGTACAACTTGTAATCCTAATTCTTTTGTGTATTTAAACTCCTCCGAAAACTGCTCTATATTAGAATCACTATCCCCACCGTTTAATGCCTCCGTTGCTTTCTCCACAGTAGTTAATGGAATATTTGCACCTAGCTCTCCTAGTTTAGCTCTCTCAGCGTTAACCTCTTTCAATGGGTCAATATGTGGAACATTTGCACCGGTAAACCTTGCAGTTCTATAAGCCTCTAAAACCATTTCGTCATTGTCATTCAGGGCCTTTAAATAGCCTGGAGCGTTAACCTTATTCAATAGTACTTGTAGGTCCAGCCAAAGCGTATAAATAGGATGGTAAAAATCCTCCGTAAATTTAGCTCTCTCAACATTTAATGTATTTTCCCAGTCCTTTAATGCTGCTCTTGATGCGCTAAAGTTTGAATCGTACTTAGACAAAGCAACCTCTGGTGGTATTCCTAAAGTGGAGGCAACCATATTAATATTTACACTATAAAAGTCTTTAAAATAAAGCTCCCTTTTTCCAGAATCAATTGTTTTAATTTCTGCTCCTACTGGATTATTATAAGCCTGTTTATTTGTTGTCGCTGCAACAGTGTCGGCTAATTGCTTTCCTAACTGATCAACAGGAATACTATCGCCTGCTGCATTAACATCAAATGCCTTAGCTAAATTTTTAGCCATTGGATTATCTCCACCAGAATAGGCTTGATGAACAACCTGGTACGCGATTTTATTTAATTCCTCAGCACTTCCAACAGTTGCCTCTTTATATCTTTCTAGTTTTGCTATCGTTTCTAACACAGCAGATATTAATGGAATACCTCTATTGTTATCTAATCGGTAACGTAGGCCGTAAACTAAATAAGCAACTTTATTATTTCCAATATATGCCGGTATTCTTTCAAATTTAAAGTTGTCTTTTTTAACGAAATAAGCTACATACTTCCCTTTTTTATCTACTTCAATGCCGTTAACTATTTCATTTCCCCTTTTTAGTGCATCGTTGTATTGATTGCTAAAATAAGGAGTGCCTACATGACTTCCATCAATAAGCTGAACCTTTACTTGCTTATTTACTACACGTAGAACAACCAAAACATCACCTCCAACCTTAGCATTTAAAAAGGCAGTATTAGCTATTTTGTTTAATGAGTTGATACCTGAGTAATCGCTAAGTGTTGAGTTTTGATAAATTCTAAACCTAGCTTCAATTGTAGAATTAAAATCCTCAACTTTAAAATCAATTTTCTCGCTTTTTAAAACTGACATTACCGGCTCCGATTGTAGCTTTAAACCTTTTCCAATTACCCAAATACCAAACTTATTTAAAATAGTTTGTGTAACCTCAGAATCTAAATACGATTTCCAGGACCGTAATCTTAAACTTTCATAATCTAATGAGTATTTAACCAATGGCCCAATCTCACCTAAATTCTTTTCACCATCATAAGTTTGGTGGTAAATCGTTCTCCATTGTCCGTTGTACGTTCTACTTTCCGGGCCAGAAGATTTAACTATATTTTTTTTACCAAATTCAAAACCTAATATATTCATGCCGGTATTTATTTAATTCTAAAATTACGGGAATCAACTAACCTCATCGAATACCCGTTTATTTTATTTGTGTAATAGGATTTTAACTTTTCAAAATTTTGTATTGATACAAATATAGCAGAAGCACCGCGATATTTTGTTTTTATTTTCGTTTGCCCCGAATCAAGCCAATACTCATCAATATTATCGTTTTCAGTTGCTGCTAATGCAATAGTTAACAAAGCGTTAATTATAGCGTCAATTTTTACAACCTTTTCTTTTAGACTTGTGCATGATTCTAAATAAATACTAGCACTATCATATATTACTGCATCTGCCATTTTTATATTGTTTTAATTTCGTCAATTTTTGCTCCTGAAATATCTGCTGTTGATGGTGTCCCTAACGGTGTTGCTGGTCCAGTAGGCGATCCAGGCGATGCTGAAACATGAGTGTGAGTGCCATAAATAGTTGAAACAAAACTATTAAAATCAGCTTTCAATTCATTAAATGCTGTTTCTAATTCTGAATACCTAACCATATTATCCGTATCTCCACCAATCTCAATATCACCGGTATTTTTTAACCAGATATATGTCTTTAAATTTGAGCTGCTATCCGTAGAAAATAAACGGGCCTCGCCAATATCTGCAAGCCTATTTATATTTAAGTAGCCTACTATTGCAGATTTGCCTTTGCTCGAAGTTTCACCATAAACAGCTACTAAATCTTTTACAGGAACAGAATCAATACCAAAAGGTGAGGATTCAACAACCTCTAAAATGTCGGAATTACCATAACGTAAAAATTTAATAACCCTCCTTTTTAGTGGATCAATTTTACTAGATATGACTTTTACAAAATTAAGCATTTGGACGTGAATTTAATTTATAGCAAATTTTATACAAAAAATGGCTACTATTATTTTATAAATGCTCCTCAAAATAATTAACAGGATTCTCTAAATTGTACACCTCTGGCAAAACACAATGAAGCGTAGAAACGTATTTGTTAGTATTGCCTTCCAAATCTATACTCTCAATAAACCAGTTCATCTTATGTGGGATTAAAATATCTCTATTTTGAACAGCTATTATTTGATTTGGTTTTAAAACCTTTCCATTAATGTCCTCCCACCTATCAGTTACGATTGTTAGTTTTATGTTTTTTAACTCATCAGACAAAGCCACCCTCGCAGCAGTAACTGTATCAATGTCGGTCCCGGCTGACTGTATTTTAATATCAGGCCTGTAAATTCCAATTACAAAAGGGTTCTTTATTGTTGACTGCCCAGCATTACCACCATCCTCATCCGCTTGTTTCATTACCGTAATATGAGAATGCAACCCTTGTCCCGGAAATGTTAAATTATAATCAGTTCCAGGAATACCTGTGCCGAAATCTATTATAGGTTTTTGCTTTGTTTTAGCCTTTGTAAAATAAATATCACCATTGGATAAATGTGATACTATTATACCTTTTTGACTAGCCAACTCTTGTAAATAACTAGCAACAGACTGTGTGGGTTCAGCAGTAACAGTACTGTAAACCTGATTCATTTTATTTTGAACGCTTGGATCAACCTGAAACTTTAACCCAAAAGGATTTAATAATTTAGTTGCGATTTCTTTTAATGATAAACCATCAGATTGTAATGGATAAATACTACTCGGAATTTTTGAATCCTCTAAATTGCCTCCATACGAATAACCTGATATGCTAACTAATTGTTTTACTGATTTGTCAATCGCAGTTTGATTAACTAAATAACCAGTAACTAAAACCTCCCCATTGTGCTCAACTGTGCAATGGTGGAAGTGCCCTACGTGAATTAAATCCCTATGTAAATCGTTCTCAGGATCAAAATAAAAAGTAAACGAAAAACTTGATCCAATAGCGTCAAACTTTAACCCTAAAGTGAAGCTATTAAAAAAACCTACCTTCTTGTTTTTTATTTTTAAAATCATTATTAATCTACAAAATAAATTATTTTCCTACCTTTTCTAATATTCAATATTTCGGTTAAACCTATTTCATTCTGTGCAATAAAATCATCAATTGTAGAATCATCAGCAACCAAACCATAAAAACGGTGCGTTAAAACTATAATATTGCTATCAGATTCTAAATAAATAAACCTCTCCTGCTTCGCCCCTAAAGATATACTGAATAAATTTGTAACTGCAAAATTAACTAAACTAGTCAACTGATTAATTGAAGTGAAATCAGGAACAAAACTATCAGGACTCCCACCGTTGTCTGTTTGAAGCGTATCTAAATCAACAATAAACTGATTGTAAACACTTAAAAGTTTGTCAATTATTTTTAAAACTGACTGCTTCTTTGCATAATTTCCGGGCAATGGATATGCAGCAGCTAAAACCATAGCGTTAATAATACCGCCTGTATTGGCTTGATATAAAAACTTTGAACTCTTTGTTGTTATGCCAGACAACTGAGCCCTAAATTTATCTATTTGCGATTCAAACTGCTTAAACCTAGCGTCAATAGTTTCTGTAAATAATGCAGGAGCAGAAATAACAGCCTGTATTTTATTCATCGCTGATAACGGTTCGCTTGTTGCGTTTAAAATTGCAGAATTGGCATTATTAAAAGCGTTAAAATATCCATCTGCCTCATCACCCTCCTTAGCTAAAACCTTACCATCATTATATAGTGAACCGTTGGCCGCTGTCATTTCATTAATATCCGTAGCATTTGGCACAATGTTCTCAGCGTATGAAGTAGCAATAGAATCAGAAACAACCTCCGATAAATCAGTAATAGTATCAACAGCATCGGCTGTACTTCTTGGCCCACCCTCTACAATTGTTTCTATAACTGTTCCGGTAATTCTTGTAATATTTATTACTCTATTGTCAAAACCTAATGATATAGGCTGTACGTTTAAATCACCATATAAAGGATGAAACATTACCCAGTGGCGCGGATCTTTTGCCGACTCCTCAAACGCTGCTGAGGTATCTAAATTATTTTCACCATCAAAAATTATCTCCAACTCAAAACGTCTGGCCTTTGGTTTTCGCCTTTTTACTAACGCTCCTTCTATATCAATAAACTCAAACTCCGAAATATTATACTCAACCGATTTTTGAGTATAAACATATAAAGGTGTGAACTTCCTACCATCACCACAAGTGATCGTTAAATTTTGCTGTATTTTTTCGATCCAACTCATCTTAAATATTTTTCAATTTGAAACTTTGCATTTTCATAAAACATTTTATCCATTTTACCAGCAACAGGTAAAGCCGCCTCTTTCATAAAATGAGTAGGCTTTATATTTATCTCCCTTTTCCCTTGTACACTAAAAACGGCTTTTTGTTTTATTTTAAAACCATTAACGTTGGAAATTCCTGTAATCTCATAACCTACCCTTCCCTTTTTACCTCTATGATTTCCTAAAACTATGGAACCAACACCGGCATGAATAGCAGTTTTTATCCATTGCTGACTTTTTTTGTCGCTCTTATTATCCTCAGAATCAAAAACCTTTGTTTTGTTTTTAGTCATATCAGCTATTCTGTACTTTTTCTTTGTAACTCTCCAACCAGAAATCCTCGCTGCCTTTTGTGGAATAAAAGCCTTACCACCAACAGTCCCTCCCTCCTCTTGCTGCTCCAAGTTTTTAACAGCGTAATTGTCCTCGCTTTTTAATTTATTAGAAAACATTCCTACAACCGATTCCATAGAATTAACGTTAAATCCTTTTGCAAAGTCAACCTTTGAATTAGCTTTAAAAAAATTAGGCTGCCTCTCTTTAAAGTTTGATTTAGCCGATTCTAATAGTGTTTCCTTTTTCACCGTTATAGCAGCTTGATTTAATGTGTTTCTAATTGCTGATGGCAAAGCACTACGGTGTATCTTTTCCAACTTATTTGCAAAAGCAATATTTTCATCAGAATCAACTCGTAATACAAATGTCATAATTATACCGTTGTTACTATTTCGGAGTTAATGTTTAATTGCATGGTTTAAATTGACGTCATTACCCTGTTCCCTGTTCCCGTTGCTGAAACAGCTACAAATAAGCCGTTACCGTAAGTTATACCGTTCCATGCATTGTCCGCTGCGCTAGTACGAATTGTCCAAGTTATCCCGTCTGGTGATGTCAT
>BS_KBA_SWE02_21mDRAFT_10000967_pt1 | contig 10846 bp, 8 predicted proteins | sample BalSeasSWE02_21m_FD_9196 | JGI IMG/M metagenome (IMG submission 9196)
CCCAAATTGGAATACCCCATATCATCCACCAAAATGGTGAGAAAGTTCGGTTTTTTATTAACGTTGGTAGCGTCACTGACGGCTTGCGCTAGTAAATTTTGCGTACCTGCGGTATACATCAACGCAGAACCAGCCACTATCATACTGATTGACTTTTTCAAATTCATGAGATCAATTTCCTCAAGTAGTCTTTAAAATTATCCAAATAGGCAATATAAATTACCCAAAAGGCTAGCGGTTTAAAACACGAATCTTACGTTAGTGATTTTTATAAAAATTAAGAATTGTTAATTTAATTTACCAAAAATAATGTAAGATAGCATAGAAAAATGAAATTGTCTATAGCACTAAAGTTCTATACGTCTTCGCTTGATATGGTTCGTTTCGCCTTATTCATACTACCTTTATGACGGCATATCCGTCATTAAACTAAGATTTGAACTTTTAAGATTTGACAACTTTAAAAAAGTTGTCAAATCTAAAACTGAATCTAAAATTGATAAAAAATTAGGTTATTCCCATGACTCCACAACTCTCTGTCGTCATTATTGGTCGCAACGAAGGTGAACGTTTAGAACGATGTATTCGCTCAGTTCAAGCCATGAATGCTCCTCCAGCCGATCTGGAAATCATTTACGTCGATTCTGATTCTACCGACGGTAGTCCGGCGCGGGCTAAAGCACTTGGTGCCAGAGTAGAAATAGTTCATCCCTCCAAACCTGCTGCTGCCATCGGTCGTAATGCCGGCTGGCGATTAGCACAAGCCCCTTTAATCTTATTCCTAGATGGCGATACTATTTTACATCCTGATTTTGTAAAAATCGCCCAGTCATATTTACAAGGTCATCCTGAAGTGGCCATTGTTTGGGGGCATCGTCGCGAATTATATCCCCAGATTTCTATTTACCAACGAGCGATTGATTTAGATTGGATTTATCCCGCCGGCTTAACTGAATTTTGCGGCGGTGATGCGTTAATGCGTCGTGAGATCATTGAAACCGTCGGCGGTTATAATCCGCTTCTCATTGCTGGTGAAGAGCCAGAAATGTGTACCCGGATCCGAGCGCAAGGTCATCAAATTCTTCATATCGATCAACCGATGACTTTACATGACTTGGCCATTCACCGCTGGTCCCAATATTGGCGACGAGCTATTCGTACTGGTCATGCTTATGCCGAAATTTTCAATCTACTACGCAATACTGCTACTCCTTTATGGGAGCGCGAATCGCGCAAAAATCTAATTCATGCTGCGGCCTTACTGACAATTATCATAGCAGGATTCAGTGGCACCCTCTGGTTTCATGCCTGGTGGCCAATTCTTCTTAGTTTTAGTTTGTTAGTCTCACTCAGTCTGCGCAGTGCTTGGAAAGCCCGCTGGAAATCTGCCAATGGCTGGACGTTGTTACTGTATGGTCTTCATTCCCAATTTCAACATATTCCTGTTGCCGTGGGACAACTTTTTTATTATTACCATCGCTGGCGTGGACAACGACAACGATTAATTGAGTATAAATAGTGCCGCACTCCCCCCAGCCCCTCTTTAGCAAGGTATGCGTCAACTGAGTTGGTATCAGATACTCCCCTCCTTAGCAAGGCTGGAGGTAGTTATGCGTAAGGTTAATTAGCCCACCTTACGCATGGTTAATTCAACTACCCCTCATGGCTAAGGCGGGGAATATCCCCTGCGATTTCAGTGATGCTACTCCCCTCCTTACCAAGGAGGGGTTGGGGGTGGTAGTGTGTAAGGTTAATTAATATTTTACGAAAAAATCATTTTGATTTATAATATGACGTTGATATTGGCACATATTAATAAGGAGAAATTAATCACTAAATGAAAACTTTTTATCTGATCACTTCTTTCTGGATAAGTTTGGTTATCTCAGAAACCGCGCCTGCTTACGGTTTATTCATGCACCCTGCGACCACAGAAATTGGTTGTTTATCGATAAGCAAAGAAAGTAGTGTAATCTTAGGCTTAAAAGATACTTGCACACCAGAAACTAAGGCCAACTCCTTTTGGAAACTGGAAAAACATAACCAACAGGGTTTATTTTTTATTCATCCTCTCACCGAAGAGGGAGAAACTGAAAATTGCCTAACGTTTGCCAATGAATTTAAAATCTTGTTGCAAGCGTGTAACCCTTCCAATCCACGACAATATTGGAAGTTAACGGATGATGGGGAAAACACGACCATTAGTAATGGTGAGAATTGCTTATCGGCTTTTGTTCACCCGAAAGGCACTACCATCGATTTCCAAAAATGTGAGGGCGCGGATGATGATACTATTTGGCAATGGAAAGTCATCGACAGTCAGTAACTAATTCACCTTACGCACTACCACCCCCACCTTGGTAAGGAGGGGAGTAGCATCACTGAAATCGCAGGGGATATTCCCCACCTTAGCAAGGCTACTCTATGCACACCACTGCATTTCTGCTGGTTCCCACGCTCCGCGTGGGAGGGCGAGCAGAAAGCTATTTAGAATGTTGGAGTAGAGGCTTTAGCCGGTAGGGGTTGGCGCCCCCATTAAAGGTCGTCGCGGCCGGCCCACCGGCTAAAGCCTCTACTCCAACAGGTTTTTTCTCGTTCCCACGCGCCGCGTGGGAACGAGAAAATAGCTACTCCAAAAGATGTGTGCATAGAGTAGCCTTAGCAAGGAGGGGCTAAGGGTGGTTGAGTTAACCATGCGTAAGGTGAGTAACTAATTAGAAATTATGGGTAGTGCTGAAATCTGGGTGAGATTGATGAATGTCCCCTGGCCCCTCTCCCTGTGGGCGCGGGAAGTAATGCGGGAAACATTGGTATTCACGCCAAACCCTTTGAGGGAAAGGCCGCGGTGAAGGCAAAGAGTTTATCAAATCACTCATCTTTCATCACTACCGAAATAGGTGTAGAAAATAATTCTGGCACCATATAAAGAAGAGCAGAACTGGTCTTGACAGCCGATCTAAATTCTGCCAGACTAAACTTTTAGTTTAGGTGTGCGTACAGGCCATTTTAGCCTAGTCACGCTAGGGAAGTTGGTGTAAACCCAACACTGCCCCCGCAACGGTAAATCAGTTAACATCAATCAATAAGTCACTGCGTAATGACGTGGGAAGACGATTGTTCAAGAAACCAAAGTTTCTGCTGCTGAGTCCGGAGACCGACCTAAACTCAAATCAAAACCGGAGTGTCAACGCTCAATTTAACCCGTTGACCAAACTATGGACGTTGCGGAGGGCAACGACTTGCCGGGTAACTATGCCCGTTAGGTAGCTTTACCTCTGCAACCTTCTCATCTCAGTCTTATTAGCAGGAGGTTGTATGAACACATCAGTATTTTACTGTGCCGTACCCGTAATGATAACCAGTTGGAGCACTGCGATAGCCGCACCGTCAGACACTCTCCAAGAAATCGTGGTCACGGCTTCTCGCACTGCGCAAAGTATCAACGAATCTATGGCCGCCGTCACCGTCATCACTCGTGAAGACCTGGCACAAGTCCCCACGTTGACTCTGCCGCAATTATTAAAAGCCCGCACCGGCTTGGAAATCGCCAGCAATGGCGGCTTAGGTCAAGCCACTTCGGTCTTTTTAAGAGGCACGGAAGCCGACCACATCGTGGTCTTAATTGATGGCATCAAAATCGGCTCCGCCACTTTGGGCACCGTGCCCTTTCACGATATTCCCTTATCACAAATTGAACGGATTGAAATAGTACGAGGACCGCGTTCTAGTTTATACGGTTCCGAAGCGATTGGCGGCGTGATCCAAATTTTTACCCGCCAGGCCGGAGCGCAACCACAAACGGAAGCCAGTGTCGGGGTAGGTACCAACCGGACCTATCAACTCACCGCCGGTACCAGCGGTAGAGCGGAGAAAACTTGGTATAGTTTAAATGCAGATTATTTAAGCAGTGACGGTTTTAATAATTGTCAAGGTAATCTTAATGCCGGCTGTTTCACGGTGGAACCAGATAATGACAGTTATGATAATACATCCTTTGGCGTGCGCTTAGGACATCAATTAACGCCACAATGGACGCTCACCGGGCAAGCGTTGCGCGTTGATGGCTCCTCGCAATATGATTCACCAGGGAATAATAATCTGGACTTTATGCAGCAACTATGGGGAGTACAAACCGCTTATTTTGCTAATGAGTCTTGGAATATGAATTTAAGTCTGGGTGAAAGTCGAGATGAGGAAGATAATTTTGGTCGATCTGAACTTCCCCAAGAAACTTATCAGACTAAGCGTACCGTCTTAAGTTGGCAAAATAATTTTACGATAGGGCTTGACCAACAGTTGTCAATCGGCTATGATTATCAACAAGATAAAATCGATAGTTCGGTCAATTATACCGTGACCGCACGAGATAATCATGGTTACTTTGCACAGTATCAAACTCCAATCTTGACGATGGGCCTGCGCCAAGATGAGAATGAACAATTTGGCGGTCATACCACTTATAACCTGGCCGTGGGTTATCCAATCTCTACTATGACTCGTCTGTATCTGTCCTATGGTACGGCGTTTAAAGCACCCACTTTCAATGAATTGTACTATCCCGGCTTTGGTGGTTTTCCCGCGTTTGGAAATCCACAGTTACAGCCAGAAGAATCGCAGAGTTGGGAATTGGGAATCAAAGGCACTCAAGCAGAATATTCTTGGTCTTGGAATGCGTTTCGTACTAACATTGACAATTTAATAGGCGGCTATCCGGCGGCCAATATTAACCAAGCGACTATCACCGGTAGCGAAGGTAATGTCCAATGGCAACGAGGAGGTTGGGAATTTTATGCCCAGGTTTCTTGGTTGAAACCAGAAGATAAATTGACTGGTCATTTATTACCTCGTCGCGCCAAAACCAGTTTAAATCTGGGATTAGCCGAAACGCTGGGGGCGGCTCGATTAGAAATGAATTGGTTTTATCAAAGTCACCGCTATGACGATGTGGCCAATACCCAAATATTAGACGGCTATCACCTGTTCAATTTGAATGGTGAATACCGTTTCGGTTCGCATTGGAAATTGGTTGGACGCTTAGAAAATATGTTAGATGAAGAGTATCAAACGGTGAAATTTTATAATATGCCAGGTCGATCATTGCTGGTGAGTTTACATTATCAATAACGAAGGCGGAGTTAGATTTGACAACTTTTCGAAAGTTGTCAAATCTAGGTTCCCCCTTTAGATTTGACAACTTTTCGAAAGTTGTCAAATCTGGGCGCCACCTTTAGATTTGACAACTTTTCGAAAGTTGTCAAATCTGGGCGCCCCCTTATAGATTTGACAACTTTCGAAAAGTTGTCAAATCTGGATTCTTATATGATTAACAAAGACTCCATTTATTTAGATTGCCCTTACCCGGAAAAAGACGAGGTGAAAAAATTAGGGGCACGCTTTAACGGCACGGTTAAAAAGTGGTTCATTCCGCCAGGGTTGGAAATAGAAAAATTTGCCCGCTGGTTGCCGAAGCAACCTAATTTATTTGAGGCGGAAGCATCCATAAGTAGGGAAGAGACCCACCTCGAGGCTGAAATACCGGTGAATAGGGACGACCTTCGTGCTGATGGCACTGAAGTTTCTTTATCGCTACATGAATTAATGTCTCAACTGAAACAGACGATTGAACAACACCATGCCACTCGTTATTGGGTGCGGGCCGAAGTGGTGAATGTGTCGGCCAAAAAACATGTTTATATAGAATTGTCAGACCATGATTCCAATGGACGAGAAGTAGCACAAGTGCAAGCCACCTTATGGCAAGAGCGAGCGGCCAGTTTATTACCGCAATTTGAGCAACAAACAGGATTACCGTTTAAACCCGGCATTAAAGTGTTATTGCAAGTGCAAGTGCAATTTCATTCGGTCTATGGTTTGTCATTAAATATCTTAGACATTGATCCAAATTTTACCTTAGGAGACATTGAGGCTAAACTGATTCGCCTTCGAGCATTATTGCAACAAGAAGGTATTTATCAGCAAAATCGGCAGTTGCCACCGGTGCGAGAATTTTGTAAAGTAGCGGTGATTGCACCGGCCCAAGCGGCGGGTTTAGGGGATTTTAAAAGTCAAGCAGACGGGTTAATGCAACACGGTCTCTGTCAATTTTTTTATTATACCGCCAGTTTTCAAGGCGCACAGGCCATCAGCGAAATTCCCGCCGCTATTCGCTTAGTCACGCAAGACCATCAATCCACACCATTTGATGCGTTAGTGTTAATTCGTGGCGGAGGAGCAAAAAGTGATTTGTATCAATTGAATGAATATGACATCGCCAAAGCCATTTGCACGGCGCCGTTACCTGTGATCGTGGGCATTGGTCACGAACGAGATAAGACATTATTAGATGAAGTGGCGCAACAGTCATGTCATACTCCCAGTTTAGTCATTGCTCAGATTACCACGACCATTGTACAGAATGCACGTCAAGCCAAACAACAGTGGCAATGGTTGTTAAAATTGGCCAGTGAACTTACGCATACCGCTAAAGCCAACCATGAGCGTTTATATGCCACCCTTCGAGAACAGGTGGTGAAACGCCTCGGCGACCAGAAAAAGCAAGTAGAAACCGTGAGGCAGCAAGTCAAACATGCCAGTGACCAGCAATTGAACAATGCGCGTCATCAAATTAAATTGCTGATGGAACAGGTATTACTCAGCGATCCACATGGTATTATGCAACGAGGTTATGCAATTGTGCGAAATTCGGATAATCAAGTGCTTCCCACCAAAGCTCTAGCTGAAATGGCAGATAGTTTGATTATTGAATTTCAAGATGGACAGATTCATTGTCAACATTATAGTGATATTCCTGCCTAAAGGTCCCTCAATGACTCTAAATTTGAACCATGATTTTCGGTCTTCCCTCCAAGATAATGGAAGTCTTAAAATTAAATGAGTTGAGTTCAAAGTTTCCTAAATCTCAAAGGTTTAGGAAACTTAGCACCTACCAGATTTAGAAATCTTCGACCCCGGCGGTAGGTAGCGGTAGGGTGTATCAGCGAAGCGTCATACACCACTGCGCTTACTTCATTGGCTGGTAGGGACTACCAGAATCCTCGTTCAGACGTATAAATAAGTTAGGAATATTACTTTAGATGATATAAAAATTACCACAATTACGTTTAACATGAAATTTAGCATCAACAATTATGTCAATTGCCGCCAATTCTTATTTAGAAAATTATCAAAAACTCAAACAAATTGCTGACGCGATTCGTCATCAAACAGAACCAGATATTGACAAGTTGGTTCTATTGGTAGAACAAGCCACGGTGGCTTATAAAAACTGTCAAGCACGAATTGAAGCAGTAGAAAGTGCTTTGAAGAGTGTCAGTGAAAAATAAATACTGAAGCAGAAATTCTGGTCTTCCCTCCAAGATAATGGAAGTCTTAACATTCAATGAATTACCAAGGTTCAAAGTTTCCTAAACCTCAAAGGTTTAGGAAACTTAGCACCAACTAAGATTCTCAAGATGACCGGTTTCTTCTTGAAACATAATAATTTTAATCAAGGACATCCTTTAATCTGGAAAATCATGGTTCAAATATCGTCACGACAGAGCATCGAATACAAATGAACGCATTCTTGCAAAAACTCATTGAAGACTTAAAAATCTTTTCTAACGAATTGTTATCATCTGGACTTCATGCGACACAACAAATTTCTACCAGCATGAGTACCGTCGCCAGCACCACCGCGTTACTAAAAGCTATAGATTTTTTGAGTGCCTTGATTCCCAAATTGATGGGAGAATTACAAATGACTGATGCCACGCGAAAAGTCATGGTCTATTACACCACTTCACCGAAACAAGCCACGTTTTCCCGGCGCGCCAGTGATTACCAATTGGATTCCGCGAAACGGTTATTACCGGCGCATTGGTTGGGTGTGTTACCAGTGGCCGAATTAGATACTCGTCCTTTACGTTGGTTATTGTATTTGTTAGAAGTTCAACAAGCGGCGTTGGCCAAAGTACATACTCGAACCAATAAATATATTGAAGATTCTTTATTGTCCCAACAAGGAGAATCCGCTTATGCCGAAAATGACCGCAGTACCTTGTTAAGTATGCGCTCTCGCTTAGATGAAGCCAAGTCGAAATTGGCTAGTGCCAAGGCCTTATTATTGCGAAATGTGCAACAACCAATTGTACCCTCTTCCAATATACCTCATCCTTATCCACGTTCACCCTCATGGATGAAATTAAGACGATTTGCACAACAATTATTGCATCCCAATGACTATTTACCCAGTTTTATCCACAACTTGTTACATGGCACGGTAGAAATTGCCGACACTCCTTATTTATATCAACGTTGGTGTGGGGTGAAATTACTTCAGGCCTTTGAAACTTTAGGCTGGGTTTGGCACCGTGATCCGACTGGTGCTTTGTTTTTAGGTGGCGAGGTGTGTTTATACAAATCTGAAATACAAATTAGTCTATGGATCGAGCCTCGGTTTTCTAAACGTAAAGTTCATCCCAGCGGCTTTTCTTGTCAAACGGTAGAAACTCATCCCGACTATTTGATGGTCACGCCAGGACCAAATGGGGTGGATGCGTTTATTTTAGATCCAACTACTACCGCTAATCCAGAAGTACGTTCTAGTAAAAGTCGTTATCTCGACACCATCGAAGCGATTGGTATGGGAGCAGTGGCAGGGATACCAGTGGTGCGTAATCCATTACGCGCCTGGTCGGCCTCACCGTTACATCTGCCACATTGCGAATTAGACGATTCTGAAGGGCGCACGGGGACAATTCCCATGCACCCCTTAGACTGGTCACCGCAACCTTTACAGGATTGGGTGATGGATATTGATAATTACGCGCTGGCGTGGGGAAAATTTGCTAAAATGTTTAGTTAAAAAATCACCTCAGCACCACCCCTAACCCCAATGCCATTAACTTAAGCTAAGTTGGAGTCCAAAGCTTCAGCTTTGGACAAGATGGATCAAGGTGAGACAGTGTTGCCAAAGCTGAAACTTTGGACTCCAACGTCGTAACATTCCTTAACTTAATGGCATTGACCCTTTAAGTTAAGCCCAATATGTAGGGTGCGTCCTACGCACCACTTAGGTACGGTGCGATTTTCCGAATGGTGTGTAGGACGCACTCGACTTTAACTTAATGGCATTGCCTCCTTGCCGGGGAGTAGTTGGGAGTGGTTGAGTTAACCGTGCGTAAGGTGAGTTAAAGAATTTCTTCTAGTTGTTCTCTTTGTTCTTGTTGTTGCCGAACCTCTTGTGCTAACGAACGTAGGCCCGTTAATACTTTCACAAACGATTCGCGNCGTTGTGTTTTGGCATTATCAATTAACATAGCNAATAAATTATCGGCTTGATCGGTCAATAATTCAGGATTTTGCAATAANACATTGACTCCTTGCTGTGGGCTAGAAATTTGGAGCAATTTTTGTAATGCCTGGTGAATGGCGGANATCTCGGTGGTTTCTATGTTCACACGGGTACCTTNGTGNTTGGGTAGATGGATGACTAAAAGGGGTAATGATACCTAAATAAAAACGGGCTAAAGTAATGACAATTGCCCATAACCGTTGTTATTCCTCGGTTCTTCCAGGCCATGGTGAAGTCGATTCGACTTCGGCATCACTTCATAATCCCTGGTTTTTATACGCTCTATTCTATTCAAAATGGTACGGTGATAAGCTGGGTTAATTTCAAAGGCCACATAGTGACGTTGATTCAATAAACAGGCAGCTACCGTAGTACCGGAACCTGCAAACGGGTCTAACACCACCCCTGATTTTGGACAACTGGCCTTGACCATTCGTTCAACTAGGGTCAATGGTTTTTGCGTGGGATGATTTTCTCTTTCCGGGTGTTGACGATGCAAGCGCGAGACCGTCCACACATCTTTAGGATTGGATCCCACTTCCAACCATTTTTTACCGACGAAAATTGACCGGGTACGGGCTTTTTTGGTGACTTCATCATAAGGAATGCGTACCGCATCTAGGTCAAAATAATATTCTTTCGTTTTGGCAAAAAAACCTATGGTATCATGAACGGAACTATATTTACGAGTGCTACCGCCCATACTGGGAACTCTCCGATCCCAGATAATTTCATTGATCATTAACATCTGGGATTTCAGAAACATAAAGATTTCAGGACTGTAGCGCCAGGTCGTAAAGAGATATAAACTCCCTGTGACCTTGAGCTTAGGTAACACTAAAGACAGCCAGGTTTGGGTCCAATTGAGAAACTCGGTGGGACTCTGTTTATCCGAATCATTGCCATAATCTTTGCCTAAGCCATAAGGAGGGTCAGCCACCACTAGGTCAATACTTTGATCGGGAATCAAACTCATGCCGGCCAAGGCATCCATCTGCCAAACTTGGTCCAGCCAGGATAATTGGTTCATTCTAGTACAATACTCTTGGAATGGTTACGTAATAATTGAAGAAACTCTAGTCTAGTTCTCAAAATGGATGAAACCTATCCCAAAAATTGTTGTGACGTGGGCAAGATTACGGTATCCTGCGGGCTGAACTGAATTTTGGGATAGGTTCATTTGGTGGTTGGGTCCCCCCTAACTATAGATGATTCTTAGTCGTAGGGGCAATCCCTGGTGGTTGCCCTTTGAAACTACCGTCACCGAGGGCAACCACCAGGGATTGCTCCTCCTTCTTGGTGTAGCCATTTTCTCGTTTCCACGCGGCGCGTGGAGTCCAAGACATGTCTTGGACTCCAACCCACGATCCGCGAGGGCGAGCAGAAAACTATTTAGAATGTTGGAGTAGAGGCTTTAGCCGGTAGGGGTTGCGCCCCATTAAAGGTCGTCGCGACCGGCCCACCGGCTAAAGCCTCTACTCCAACCGGTTG
>BS_KBA_SWE02_21mDRAFT_10000968_pt1 | contig 10839 bp, 10 predicted proteins | sample BalSeasSWE02_21m_FD_9196 | JGI IMG/M metagenome (IMG submission 9196)
ACAACACTGCCTAAGCTGCTTTGAGCATCAAGCGNTTTACACGCTGCACAAAACCTGCGGGGTCTTCTAATTGCCCGCCTTCTGCCAGCACGGCCTGTTCGAACAGCAGTTCGGCCCAATCCTTGAACTCCTCTTCGGATTCAACCCCTGACACCAGCTTGAGCAACTGGTGGTCGAGGTTGACCTCGAGTACCGGTTTACTATCAGGCAAGGTCTGCCCGGCCTGCTCCAGCATACGCCGCATGTGCATTGCGAGTTCCTGTTCATTTAATACCAGGCAGGAGGCCGACTCGGTCAAACGCTGACTGGCCCGAACTTCGGAAACCTCATTGGCCAGTGTTTCTGACAGACGCTTGAGCAACGGATCTTTTTCTGCGTCTTTCTTTGTCTCGTTTTCCTTCTTTTCCGCTGCAGTTCCAAGATCAACATCACCCTTGGCGATTGAACGCATTTTCTTGCCGTCAAATTCGTTGAAGTAACCCATCGCCCACTCGTCGATACGATCAGACATCAAAAGTACTTCAACACCTTTTTTACGGAAGATTTCCAGATGCGGTGAGTTTTCCGCTGATTTACGGTTTTCGGCGGTGACATACCAGATCACTTCCTGGCCTTCCTGCATACGGGAAACATAATCTTCGAGACTGACACGCTGTACGCCGGCAGTATCAACGGTGGAGGAAAACCTCAGTAATTTGGCAATCTTATCGCGATTGGCCATATCTTCAACCAGGCCTTCTTTGAGCACGTTGCCGAATTCGTCCCAGAAGCTGTTGAATTTCTCCGGTTCCTTGTCAGCCAGTCGTTGCAGTAAATCCAGGCTTCGCCGGACCACGGCTGAGCGGATTTTCCCGACCAGTGCGTTTTCCTGCAGCAATTCACGGGAAACATTCAACGGCAGATCATCTGAATCAACCACACCGCGTATAAAACGCAAGTAGTGCGGTAATAACTGCTCAGCGGCATCCATGATGAAAACACGTTTTACATACAAACGTAAGCCGTGACGCTCATCGCGTTGCATCATCATGTCCATGGGTGCCTTGGTTGGCACATACAGCAATAATGTGTAGTTCTGTTTGCCTTCAACCTGGTTGTGTGTCCAGCTCAGTGCATCATCAAAATCATGGCTGACGTGCTTGTAGAAAGCCTGGTATTCGTCACTGCTGATCTCGGATTTTTGCAATGTCCACAAGGCAGAGGACTGGTTGATGACATCCCACTTGGGTTGTGGCTCTGATGCCTCTTTCTCATCGGCCTTGGGTAAAGGCTGGTTTTTCATGTAAATAGGAAAACCGATATGATCGGAGTATTTACTGATCAGGGACTTAATGCTCCAGCTTGCCGCAAACTCCTTTGCGTCGTCGCGCAGGTGCAAAATAACTTCCGTGCCCTGTTTAGGTAGATCAAGTTGTGAAAGGGTATATTCGCCCGCACCATCCGACTCCCATCGAACACCTTCGGAAGGCTCGCTGCCGGCAGCCCGCGTGGACAGGGTGACCTTGTCTGCAACAATGAATGAGGAGTAGAAACCAACGCCGAATTGACCAATCAGATTTGAATCAAACTCCTTTTTGTCGGAGACGCTTTCAAGAAACTTTTTGGTTCCGGAACGTGCAATCGTGCCGATATTTTCAACCACTTCCTGTTTCGACATGCCAATGCCATTGTCGCGGACGATAATCTGCCGGGCTTTTTCATCAACCTCGATTTCAATTTTCAATTCGGCGTCGCCACCAAGTAGTTCAGCATTCTGCAAAGCTTTGAAGCGCAATTTGTCACAGGCGTCCGATGCATTTGATATCAACTCACGTAAAAATATTTCACGGTTGGAATACAACGAATGAATCATCAGGTTCAGTACTTCGCGCACCTCGGCCTGAAACTCATGTTTTTCGGTCTTGCTGACTTTAGCCTTTGAGCTTTTCTCTTGGCTAGACTTTGTAGATTTTGTAGATTTTGTGGTTTCGGTCATAATTTTTTTCCGGTAAATTGAAAGCTACTGCAAAGAATTGGGTCAGCTGTCTGGCTTTCAAGGACGATCTGCATTTCAGCAGGTCAAAAAAAAGCCCGCGATGCGGGCTTTTTCATAAATAGTGCGGTTGATCAACTCAGCTTTTCTTTGATACGCGCAGCTTTGCCTTCAAGATCACGCAGATAGTATAACTTGGCACGCCGAACTGCCCCGCGACGTACGACCGTCACTGAATCAATCAGGGGACTGTGTGTCTGGAAAACACGCTCAACCCCGGTACCATGAGATATTTTACGTACGGTAAAGGCAGAGTTAAGGCCACGGTTTTTAATGGCTATAACAATACCCTCAAATGCCTGTACGCGCTCACGGTCACCTTCTTTAACTTTAACGTTAACGATGACGGTATCACCGGAATTGAATTTCGGTAACTCACGGGTCGCTTGCTCTGCGTTAATTTGCTCAATGATATTCATCGTTCTGTCCTTTCAATGTAAGCCCTTTCGGCCTTTAACAATCATTTTCCAATTTCATGACGGAATTCTTTTAACAGCAATTCCGCCTCTTCATCCATTTGCCTGTTTTCCAACAGGTCCGGTCGCAATAGCCAGGTTCGACCCAACGACTGCTTCCTGCGCCAACGACGAATCGCCTCGTGGTCACCTGACAGCAGCACTTCCGGTACCACTTTACCACCCGCCTCTTCAGGACGGGTGTAATGCGGATGATCCAGCAGACCATCCACAAACGAATCCTGAACCGCCGATAGTTCGTGACCCAATACTCCCGGTATAAACCGGGTCACTGCGTCAATGATGACGGCTGCAGCTAACTCTCCGCCGCTGATAACATAATCACCAATCGACCATTCTTCATCGATCTCAGACTCAATCAGCCTTTCATCGATGCCTTCATAACGCCCGCAAACAAGTATTAACCCCTGTCTGCCAGCCAACTCATCTACACCTGCCTGATCCAGCTTGCGACCCTGTGGACTCATCAAGCTGACTCGAGTCTCGTTGCCATGTTCTTGTCGCGCCGCGGCAATGGTTGAACTCAATGGCTCGACAGCCATCACCATGCCCGGACCACCACCATATGGCCGGTCGTCAACTGTCCTGTGCCGGTCGGTTGCAAAATCCCGGGGATTCCAGGTTTTCAACACCACCCTGCCGTCCCGGATTGCACGACCGGTCACACCCAGGTCTGTCAATCCTTCCAGCGACTCAGGAAACAGCGTTATCACGTCAATGCGCATGATAATTAACTGCTTTTCACTTAAAATTCAGGATCCCAGTCAACTTCTAACATGCCGTTTTCAAGGTCAACACGAGTGACGTATTGTCCCTGGATAAACGGTACAAGGTGCTCCCGGTTACCGCGGATCACCAGCACATCATTAGCACCGGTTTCCATCAATTTTTCCACCCGGCCTAACAATTCGCCATTGGTGGTTTTAACTTCCAGCCCTTCAAGATCAGACCAGTAGTATTCATCCTTGTCTGGTACAGGCAATTGATCGCGTCTGACAAAAATCTGCGTACCGATGAGGGTCGCTGCCTGCTCGCGGGTTTCATAACCCGGCAGTAAAACGGCAACCCCTTTACCTTGTACACGCCCATCAACTAATTTGGCAGGCTTTTTATCCTCGCCCAGCAACCATGGCTGGTATTCAAGTATCGCATCCATCGGTCTGGTCCAGGAATGTATCTTGACCCAGCCCTTGATGCCGTGAACTGCGGATACGTAACCAAGTGCAACAATTTCATGCGCGCTTTTCACGCAAACCTCACGACATCAGCCACAAGCCTTTTAGGCAGCAGCGCTGCTCCGGGCCTGTGAAACAAGATGCTGAACACGCTCGCTGAGCTGCGCACCAACACCAGTCCAGTATTCAACACGTTCCATATTAAGACGCAAACGCTCTTCCTGACCACGGGCCAGTGGGTTAAAAAAACCAACTCTTTCAATACGACGTCCATCACGCTTGCTCCGCGCGTCAGCTACCACGATGTGATAGAAAGGCCGTTTTTTTGCGCCACCGCGCGCCAATCGAATCTTTACCATTCCATATAACCTTTTGCTAAAACCAATTAATTGGCCAGATTTTTCTATTGACCCTATGCCAAACAGACAAAACCAGCGACTGATACCGGTGCACGGATACACTTCCGCATTCCCGGCTCCACGAAACCGAGCATTTTAACCGCATTGGTGACAAAAGAAAACAACAGCTTGCGTTTTTTTCAAACAGGCCCTTGATGCCAGGGCCCGGTAATTGCAAACGTGATACCGGGGTTGTATAGATTGGCAAACATCCACTGCCCATCAGCGGAAAAGCAGACACCCGCCCACTCACTGCTGAGTGCAGTTTTGCGCAGATCATGCCCGGCATAGACAAGGTCGAGCTGCGGGTTGGTCTGGCAGAATGCAAACAGGCCGCCCTGCTCGCTTAGTCCGGCAATATATTGCGCCTTTTTAAACATACCGAGGCGGTCTTCACAGATCATCAGACTGCCTTGCGGACTGACGATAATATTGTCCGGACCGGTAAAACTATCGTGCACAGTTGCTTCGAAGATCATCTGCAGGCTGCCGTTGGCAATATCCAGGCGGAATAGCTGGCCAGCCCGGGCTTTACCACCGGCCTTTGATGTGAAATAAATCGAACCCTCGTAATAGCTGCAGCCTTCGAGCGAGACAAATGGCGTGCCCCCGGCATCGATACCCTGCGTCACAACACCCGCACCATCGTGCGTACCCGGTGAATGACCTTGCCCTGGTTCAGCGATATCCACCCAATCAAAGGCCATGGGTTTGTTTAAAGCAACATTGAAAGTCAGTGCTTTGTGACCTGGCACCCGCAGCATTTGCAGCTTTCCACCAGCCTGTAATTGCCCCGGCACGTCTGGTAAATAGCGATAAAAACCAGCGTTGGGCTCTTTGTCCTCGGTCATGTATACCACCCCGCTGTCAGGGTCGACTGCCGCCGCTTCGTGGTAGAACTGGCCCATCGCTACAATCGGCTGTGGATCCGGGTCACCCTCAGGATGTACTTCGAAAACGTAACCGTGCGATTTTTCTGCATTTTTCAAATGCCACAATTTTTGCCTGAGGTCTCCACCCGAATGTTTCAGCGCAGGTGTAAAGGGGGCTTCCTCGCAGGATAACCAGGTGCCCCATGGCGTGACCCCGCCGGCACAATTGCGCAGTGTGCCACCCAGGCTAATCCTGGAATCCACCAGTTGTTTTGAAACGGTATCAAACTCAAGCGTGGAGGTTCCCCCACCGGTATTATCCCAGGCTCTTCGTGGATCCCCGATGGGTCCGCTCGAACCATGCAGTTCGTGGTTGCGGATCAGTGTGACAATGCCATTTTGTTCTTTTACCACACCCATACCATCACAGGCTGGCGGGCTCGGGTAACCATCACCGAGTTGCTCGCCCGCCCAGGCAAAACTGTGATACTGAAAATCTTTTGGCAGTTTCAACAAGGGCAGACCGGTGGTCTGGTCGTTGACCGGCAGCAGGGGTCCCAGTGCAGGGTGAAATTCCGGTGGCTTACCATGCCGGGTCAGCTGCGACCAGGCGGTGACGCCGAGACCCAGACCACCTGCCACGACCAGGCCCTTTTTTAGAAAGCTACGTCTGTCAGAACGCCCCATTCACTGGTGCCTGATCAGGAAAACCTACCCGGTGGCATCTGGCCCTTGAGGCTGGCCAGCTTGCGCATCATGCCCTTCATGCCACCCTTGCCAAACTTCTTCATCATTCGCTGCATCTGGGAAAACTGTTTAAGCATCCGGTTGATATCCTGGATTTGGGTGCCGGAACCCATGGCAATTCTCTTCTTACGCGAACCGCGAATAACATCGGGAAAAGTTCTTTCCTGTGCTGTCATCGAGTTAATGATGGCTATCATGCTGACCGTCTGCTTATCATTCACGCGGTTCTTTACCTGGGCAGGCAGGTCGCTCATACCCGGCATTTTATCGACCAGGCTGCCCAGCCCGCCCATGTTTTGCATCTGCTCCAGCTGACTTCGAAAATCTTCCAGGTCAAAACCTATGCCTTTTTTGATTTTTCTTGCGAGCTTTTCTGCTTTTTCCTGATCAACATGCCGCTGGACATCTTCAACCAGTGACAATACGTCACCCATACCCAGAATACGTGAAGCGATACGCTCTGGATGAAATGGCTGGAGCGCTTCAGTTTTTTCACCGGTACCGACAAACTTGATCGGTTTTCCGGTGATCTGCCGGACCGACAAAGCCGCACCACCCCGTGCATCACCATCCGTTTTGGTCAGGATCACACCGGTAAGCGGCAGCGCCTCGTTGAAAGCCCGGGCCGTATTGGCAGCATCCTGCCCGGTCATACTATCAACCACGAACAGCGTTTCATGTGGTTTTGCAGCTGCATGCACTTGACGGATCTCATCCATCATGTCCGTATCGATGTGCAGACGGCCGGCGGTGTCTATCAGCAATACATCGACAAACTGTTTTCTGGCATCATCCACAGCCTGCCTGGCGATATCGACAGGATTATCGGTTACTGATGATGGGTGAAAGAGCACACCCACCTGTTCGGCGAGGGTCTTTAACTGATCAATAGCCGCGGGTCGGTAAACATCGCAACTGACGACCATTACTTTCTTTTTAAGCTGTTCGTTGAGATGCTTTGCAAGCTTTGCAGTGGTGGTGGTTTTACCGGAACCCTGGAGACCTGCAAGCAACACAACCACCGGTGGACTGGCTTTGAGATCGAGTGCTTCGTTCTCTTCACCCATAACCCGGACCAGTTCGTCATGGACAATTTTGACCAGTGCCTGTCCCGGCTGGAGGCTGCTGATAACCTCTTGTCCCATGGCCCGTTGTTTAACCTGACTGATGAATGACTGCACAACCGGCAACGCCACATCGGCTTCGAGCAGGGCGATCCGCACTTCGCGTAAAGTCTCCCTGATACTGTCTTCAGTCAAACGTCCTTTACCACGCAATTTCTGCATGGTTTCGGTTAATCTTTGGGTCAGCTTATCAAACATTAGTTACTCCATGATTCGGCACTCAGGTATTATAGCGGTTGACTACTTCCAAACGGCACAGAAATTGCCATGCATGACAAGATTTTATTGATAACCGCCGCCTGTTATTTGGTAGCAGTAATCCTGCTTTATGTTGCTGTAGCGGAGCACTCTAAAAGGAAACGTACTTTGGCGGCCGGCATTACACTGATTGGTGTAATCCTGCATGTTTGGGCGCAAAGTCACCACTGGGTGGTGCCTACCTCGCCACAGGTCAGTTTGCTTAATATCCTGTCTTTGTGTGCCCTTGTAACGGTTGCCATACCGCTCGCCACATTCCCATTTCGTAACAGCCTTTTTGATGCCAGCCTGGTGGCATTACCGCTGTCCGTATTAATTTTAATTGCTGAAGGGACACTCACTGCGCCTGCCCTGCAAATTACCCACACCACCGGACATTTAACGGCACATATCTTCACGTCCGTTATCGCCTTCGGTGTGCTCAGTGTTGCCGGCGTTTACGCGATATTTATTTCCCTGATCGACCACCTGTTACGTCAACATCGGCTTAACAAACTGATGCAAACCCTGCCCGCGCTGGACACACTGGAAGAGTTATTGTTTTACCTGATTAAAATCGGTTTTGCCGTATTGACCGTTTCGCTGCTAACGGGTCTGGTTTATGTCGATAATCTGTTTGGTCAACATCTGGCTCACAAGACAATATTATCAATTTTCGCCTGGTTGATATTCGCACTGTTATTGTGGGGTCGCTGGAAACGTGGCTGGCGCGGGCGGGTTGCCGTGCGTATGACACTCGCAGGTATTGCCCTATTATTGCTATCCTATTTCGGCAGCAAGCTGGTTTTGGAAGTTCTGCTGGAACGCAGCTGGCACCTTCAAGGCTGAGGCAACACCCGGTTAAACAGGAAAAATAAACTGATTTGGACGATATCCCGCTTGGCAGTCTCTATGCTGCGTTATTCATACTGATCGCGCTTTCCGGCTTTTTTTCAAGCTCGGAAACCGGCTTGATGGCAATCAATCGATATCGCTTGAAGCATCTGGCCAACAGCGGTCATCGTGGCGCGCGTATTGCTCAAAAATTACTTAACAGGCCCGACCGCTTGATCGGCTTAATCCTGCTGGGTAACAATATGGTAAATATCCTGGCAGCGTCCATTGCCACCGTGATAGCCATGCGTCAGTTCGGTGACAACGGTATCTGGATATCGACCATGGTAATGACCGTTGTCGTACTGATTTTTGCCGAGGTTGCGCCAAAGACATTGGCCGCCCTGCACCCGGAGAAGGTCGCATTCCCGGCCTCATATGTATTGGTTGTGCTGCTCAAGATACTCAACCCCATTGTCTGGCTGGTGAATTTATTCGTCAATTTACTCTTAAAACCGTTTGGCGTTAAAACCGATGTGGTGGCACTCGAACGCCTGAACCGCGACGAGTTACGCACCTTATTTACCGAAGGCGGCCATATCTCTGATGAACATCAGCGAATGCTGATTAACATCCTGGATCTCGAGCAGGCCTCAATTGAAGACGTAATGGTGCCACGCGGGGATATCGTCGGTATCGACCTGGACGATGATTGGGCCGATATACTGAGTCAATTAACACAGACAGTCTATACACGCCTGCCGGTTTACCGTGCAAACATCGACAACGTTGTAGGCCTGCTTCACATCCGCACCATTATTTCGAAACTTTCAACCGGCGCCCTCAGTTTTGAAAATTTGCAACGCTCTGTACGTCGACCGTATTTTGTTCCAGCGGGTACTTCACTGACCCGGCAATTACTCGAATTCCAGGAAAAAGAACGGCGCCTGGCGCTGGTGGTTGATGAATACGGGGACATCCAGGGCCTGGTCACACTGGATGACATCCTGGAAGAAATCGTCGGCGAATTCACCAGCGAAGGACGCGGACGTTTACGCACCATGCGTCACCTCGATGATGGTAGCTACCTGGTTGACGGATCCACCAGTTTGCGCACACTGAATCGTCGTCTCGACTGGAATTTACCTTTTGACGAGGCACATACCCTTGGCGGGTTGCTGATCGAAACGATGGAATCCATTCCGCAAGGGAAATGCAGCTTAAAAATTGGCCCGCACGTTATGACCATCGTTGATATCCGGGATAATGTGGTCAACAAAGTTCTGATCAAACCAAACTGGGTGCGGACACCTGATTAATGCTTTATAACATCCAGTTTCTTCGCTTTGCAGCGGCCATGCTGGTTGTGTTATATCACTCTGCTACACGTTTACCTGTAAATGACTCCATTTTCCAGTTTATCTTCAGTACAGGTGAATCACTTGGATTTGCCGGCGTTGACATCTTTTTTGTTATCAGCGGTTTTATCATGGCGTTCACCTCTTCCGGCAACGCCGGCCTGACTGACAGCCTTGATTTCGCCAGACGCAGGCTAGCGCGGATATTTTCCGGGTACTGGCCGTTTTTTGTATTGGCGGTTGTAATCTTTGGCTACTTTCGAGCTGATCACTTCGCCGACTCAAACCTTCTGAAATCTTTTTTCCTTTGGCCACAGTCGTTAAATCATGTCCTTTTGGAAATCACCTGGACCTTGTCCTACGAGTTATATTTCTACCTGCTTTTCAGTATTCTCATCTTGATCACCAATCCACGTAACAGGTTTCACTTTATCTTGCTGGCCTTTGCATTACTGCTGGTCTTCAACCTGTATCGTCATTTTGTCGCGCATAGTTTTAGCCCGGACAACATATATTATTTGACGTTCTGGTCACAGTTTTTGACTTCGCCTTTCTTACTGGAATTTTTCAGCGGAGCCCTGGTGGCCAGGTGGCTCGCGCAACACCCGGAAGGACCGGCATTAAGCTGGCTTCTGGCGGGCTCGGCATTGTTCCTGGCGGGTGGCTGGATAAACGAATCAGTATACTCAGGCCTGATAGAACAGGGTTTTCATGTCGTGCCAAGAGTGTTTATTTACGGTATCCCGGCCTGCATGCTTCTAACCGGACTGGTTCGTTTGGAGTGGCTTAAAGAAGCTCAAAGTGCTGCCATCTCAGAGGACTATTCCGGTGCACAAGGTAACGAGCAGAAAACCGCCGTGCGCCGCGCGGTCGGAATGCGTGCTCCGGCCAGATTCAGCGCAATTGCCGGTGGTGCCTCTTACGCAATTTACCTGAGCCACATCCTGATTCTGACGCTGGTCTGGAACACTGGTTTTAACCAGCTGGTCGCAAGCTGGTCGGGCAGCATGATAATCGCAACTTACTTTTTGCTGATGCTCTGCATATTGGGATACAGCATGCTTCACTATACTTTTCTGGAGAAACCGCTGCATCGATTGTTCAAACGGTGGGTTGGTTTGGGCAAGCCCTGATCTATCTCATCAACTCGTTTTATGCCCCCCACTACGCTCCGTGCTGCGGATGAATGTGATCAAAACGCAGCACCAATAGCCTCTTCAAGGTTGTGAACAACGTTGATGGTCATACCTTCAATTGCGCGTCGTGGCTGATTGGCCTTTGGAATAATTGCACGCTTGAAACCCAGACTGGCAGCCTCCTTCAGTCGCTCTTCGCCGTTATAAACCGGGCGGACCTCCCCGGACAGACCCACCTCGCCAAAGACCACGGTCTTTGCCGGCAATACACGGTCACGAAAACTGGAAAGAATGGCTAATATCAATGGTAAGTCCGAACCCGTTTCTGTAATTCTCATACCACCAACCACGTTGACGAATACATCCTGATCACCAAGACTGATTCCACCGTGGCGGTGCAAAACCGCCAGCAACATTGCCAGACGATTATGATCCAGGCCGATGGTGACC
>BS_KBA_SWE02_21mDRAFT_10000969_pt1 | contig 10838 bp, 11 predicted proteins | sample BalSeasSWE02_21m_FD_9196 | JGI IMG/M metagenome (IMG submission 9196)
AGCAGGTTCAGTGCTTCGCTGGCAGCCTTTTCGGCAGCAATACTGGTTTCAGAGCGGGTGGTTGCAAAATCCAGGTCGGATTGGTTTGACAGGTCGCGGGCAAACATTTCCTGTGCACGTTTCAGGCTGGCAGCGGCGTTTTTGGCTGACGCGCGGGATGACTCCAGTGAGGCCCGGGCTTCACGTATGGTCTCGGTTCGTGGACCGCGTTCCAATTCGGCCAGACGCGCTGCAGACTGGTCCCTGAGTGCGGACTGTTGCGCGAGTGCTCTTTCCAACCGGGCGGGGTCCTGCTCAAGAATCAGGTCACCGGCTTTGAGCATCTGGCCATCCTGCACATAAATGGCAATGATAGGTTCATTACTCTCGACTTTAACTTCAACCCGATCGCGCTCAAGCGTGCCCACCATGAATGTCTTCCCGGTTTCGTTGCAGGCGCTGAGGGTTAATAACAGAAGCGGGATTGTGAGGACCGGGATTATCCAGTTTTTGTGTTTCATCTTGTCATTCCGTGATTAAGCAACTGACTGATTTGCTGGCTGAGAAATTCAATACCTTTATCGTCATAGTTGATGCCAAGCGCCGGTTCGGTGAGCGCGCGTGCAACAAAGGGGAAAATACACATTGCAATGACCAGCATCGCAGAAACCGCCGGGTCGGCATCTGCGCGCAAACGACCTGCGGATTTTTCTCTGCTGAGCAAACCGGGTAGGGCGCCACCGAGGTGCGGTGCCATGTTTTTGGTGAAGTGCTGCTGCATTTCGCCACCAGGCAGTAGAACCTCACGTATCAACAGGCGGGGTATGTTGGGGTGTTCGGCAGCCATTGAAATAAATAGCCTGGCAATCATTTCCGGTGAAACTTCGGGTCTGCCTTTCATCTCTGCGATGGCCCGGCCCATTGGCTCAACGGCCCGTTCCAGCACACTTTGTAATAATAATTTTTTATTTCCAAAGTAGTAATGCACCAGTGCAGGGTTCACCCCGGAGCCATCAGCGATACGGCGTATGGAGGTGGCAGCGTAACCGCTGTCAGAAAACAATTGTTCCGCCGTATCGAGAATTTGTTTCTTCAGGTCCTGCTGGTCCGTATCAATAGGACGACCACGGGCACGCTCTGCTAATTGTTTGTTTTGCTTCATGCCCTAATATTAATTAAACAGTTAATTAATTACAAGTCTGAAGTGTGCTTTACATACAGAGTCTGTAAAATCAGTGGCAATGAATGCATCCGGCCAACATGAATTGAACAGAACCTTATCGGTTGCGCCCATGATGGATTGGACCGACCGGCATTGCCGCTATTTTCATCGGCTGCTCGCGCCATCGGCCTTGTTGTACACGGAAATGGTCACCACCGGCGCCATTATCCACGGCGATGTTGATCGATTTCTTGGCTACAACCCGGAAGAGCAACCCTTGGCTTTGCAGTTGGGTGGCAGTGAGCCGAAAGACCTTGCGGCCTGTGCCCGAATCGCGCAACAGCATGGTTATGCTGAGATCAATCTGAATGTTGGCTGTCCGTCCGACCGGGTACAGCGCGGTCGCTTTGGAGCCTGCCTGATGCTCGAGCCTGAACTGGTCCGGGATTGTATGTCGGCGATGCTGGATGCGGTGGATATCCCGGTGACCATCAAAACCCGCCTGGGTGTGGATGATCACGACAGCTATCAATATATGTCTGACTTTGTCGGGCGCGTGGCTGAATCGGGTTGCTCGGTGTTTATCATGCACGCCCGCAAGGCCCTGCTGGCCGGTTTAAGTCCGAAACAGAATCGCGATATACCACCGCTGCACTATGATTGGGTGTACCGCCTGAAACAGGAGTCGCCCGACTTGCAGATCGTGATCAACGGCGGTATTGATTCGCTTGAGGCGGTGCAAAGTCACCTCGAAAAAGTGGATGGTGTCATGCTGGGCCGGGCTGCGTATCATACGCCATGGCTGCTGGCCGAATGTCAGCAACAGTTGTTTGGAAATCAAGCTGTCAAAAAACGTGAGGACATCATCGAACCCATGAACCTGTATATACAACGTCAGCTTAACGGAGCCACGGCAGTGAAGCATATCAGCCGGCATTTACTGGGTTTGTTCCAGGGTTTGCCGGGGGCGAGGGCCTGGCGGCGTTATCTGAGTGAAAATGCCCACCTGGACGATAATAATGGACAGCTGCTCAACCAGGCATTGGCCGCTATGAAAAACGTTTCAGGTAAAGCAACTTGTGCCGGGGCAACGCCGTTTTGATTGTGAATAACTCCCAGGATTTCCTTGCCAGGTTGGAGTCCGAAAAATTTCCGCTGGCAGGTCCGGCCTGTGCAAAAGCCGTGATGCTGGTGGAACCGGTAGATTTTTCCGTGAACACGGAATCGGCTATCGATAATCAATATATGAACCTGACCGTTGCCACGGATTCACAACGGGCACTCGAGCAGGCGCGGGGTCTTGCTGAACTGATTTCCAGCCAGGGTATAGAGGTGATCAGTTTTCCCGGTGATCGGGAAACTCCCGACGCGATTTTTCCAAACAATGTATTCGCCACTACGGTTGATCGCTTTATCGTCGGTCATATGCTGCACCCGGTCCGGCAGAAAGAGGCGGAGAGGCAGGATATACGGGCATATTTTCGCTCCCTGAAAAATCAGGAAATCGATCTCGGGCTTAAGGATTGTGTAGCAGAACTGACCGGCACCCTGATTGTAGATTCGGCACGCCATATTGGTTTCTGCGGTATGACCGGGCGGGTCAACCAGGCCGGGCTTAAAGCCATGCATGAGGCCTTTGATCTGAAAATGACCTTTGAGTTTAAATTGCGCCCCGAGGAGTATCACACCAACGTCATCATGATGGTGCTCGCCAGTCGGGCCTGTGTAATTTCTATCCGGGCGGGTTTGCCGACCCGGCTGTACCCGAGGCGATTGCAAGGGCATTTCCTGACCGTACCCTGGTATTGAATACTGCGGAACAGAACGCTTTTGCTGCCAATTGCATCGCTTTGACTGATAAGGACCTGTTTATGAGTCAGACCTCAGTGGATGCCTTGCGTGATTCAAGTCGCAGGGCATTGGAAGACTGGGGTTTCGTGATCCACAGCACAGCACTTGATGAAATTGAAAAAGCCGGTGGCAGTTTACGCTGCATGGTGGCAGAAATTTTTTAGCGGCCATGCTCCTACCGTCAATGTAAATTTGTTCAGGAGGAATTCACCTGCGTTTGCTAGAATAGCTCACATATTTGGGAATTTATCGGGAACTATCTGGACTTCCATGCAAGCAAAAAAGCTACAAAAACTGTGTTTGATATTATTGGTGTCGCTGATGCCGGTAACGGTTTTTGCTATCAGTTTAGAGGAGGCCGCCCAACAGGCCGCCCGGCAGAATGATGCCAAGGTATTATCTGCAAGAACCATAGAGCGGGGTGATAGCCGTGTGCATGAAGTCAAATTACTGACCCGCGACGGTGTGGTTAAAACGGTAAGCATTCCAGACAGCGGCAATAAGAAAAAAGGCAAAAAGAAATAGAGGTGCCATCATGCGTTTACTGCTTGTAGAAGATGATCACGACTTGCAGACTTCACTCGCAGAAATTTTACGCGGGGCGGGTTATGCCGTTGATGTCTCCGGTGATGGCATAGAAGGCCTGTTTTTTGGCCAGGAGTATCCACTTGACCTGGCCATCATCGACCTGGGTTTGCCGGGTTTGCCGGGTCTGGACCTGATTCGCAAGTTACGCAAACAGGAACGCCAGTTCCCCATTCTGATTCTGACGGCACGTGCGGACTGGCAGGATAAGGTGGAAGGTCTTGAAGCCGGTGCCGATGATTACCTGACCAAACCCTTTCATCCGGAAGAGCTCAAAGCACGTGTCGGTGCCTTGTTGCGACGTTCCGCCGGTCATGCGCAGCCCTCGGTTGAACTGGGGCCGTTAAAAATTGACCTGGTCAGCCAACGGGTCTTCAATGGTGAACGGGAAATTGACCTGACCACTTATGAGTACAAGGTGTTCGAGTACCTGCTGATGCATCCTGATGCTGTCGTCACAAAAACGGTACTAGCCGAGCATATTTACGAAGAAGATAACGACCGCGATAGCAATGTTATCGAAGTTTTCGTCGGTCGCTTGCGTAGAAAAATTGACCCTGAGGGTCTTTTGAATCCCATTGAGACGATGCGGGGCAGGGGCTACCGTCTGAACAAGTTAACACGCCCCATCTGACAAAATGCCGAAATGTCTAAAGTGAGCATCGAGGCTCATCAGCAGAAACCATGGTCCTTGCGCACGCGCCTGGTGGTGCTGGCAGTTTTATTGTTGACCGTCTCATTGGGCCTGGTCGGGTTTGCCCTGGATGCTGCATTTCACCGCAGCAGTGAGGCTGGTTTGCAGGCGCGTATGGAATCGCTGGTCTACCTGGTGCTGGGGGCGACCGAGGTGGCTGAAAATGGAGTCCTGGTCATTGATGAAAATCCCGGCGACCCGCGTCTGGCTCAGCCGGGTTCAGGCATTTATGCCAGTGTCAGCGGCGCACAGGATCGCTGGGACTCGGTTTCATCGTTGGGTGTCAATTTGCCGGAACCAGTTCTGATACCGACCGGCGAAAGTCAGTTTTTACCGGCCTCTGAAAAGACCGGTGGGTATTACATTTTTTACTACGGTGTCAGTTGGGAATTAACCCAGGGCCGCATGTTACCGGTTACGGTGACCATCTTTGTAGACCCGCAGGAACTACAACCGGAGTTGCGGGCATTTCGTAGCGGCTTATGGCAAAGCCTGGGTTTGGCGGGTTTGATCCTGGTGCTGGCGCAAGTGATTTTACTGGCACTCGGGTTGCGCCCGCTGAGACGTATCAGCGAGGATATTTCTGGAATTGAGTCCGGGAAACTTGAACGACTGGAAGGAAACTATCCCGTCGAGCTGGAACCTCTGCAACGTAATCTAAATCATCTGCTGGAAACTGAGCAGGCCAACCAGGCCCGCTACCGCAACGCACTTGATTCACTGGCACACAGTCTTAAAACACCCCTGTCAGTGATCCGCTCCAGTCTGCCGTCGGACGATTCCCCCAAAACAGTTGCCATGGATCATGCCGTGACCGATATGCAACACCTGATTGCCACCCGTTTGCAACGGGCGGCCGCTTCCGCGCGTAGCTCCAATGCACCGGCCGTGGACGTAAAAATCCAGCTTGAGCGACTGGTGTCGTCATTGAAACGTGTCTATTCTCAACAATTGATAAACATCGATGTTTTAATTGAACCTGAGCTGGCATTTTACGGTGAACAACGTGATTTTCTGGAATTGACCGGAAATCTGCTCGACAATGCCTGTAAGTATGGTGCGGGGCAGGTTCGAATATCCGCTCACACCATGGATACAGAAGATGACCGCGTCGGTATCCGTTTGCAGGTTGATGATAATGGCCCGGGCATTGCCGAAGACAAACGCGAGCAATTATTACAACGTGGTGTGCGTGGCGATGAGCGGGTCGAGGGCCATGGTCTGGGTCTGGCCATCGTGCTGGAAATTGTAAATTCCTACCATGGTGAGATAAGCATTGAGCAGGGTGAACTGGGCGGGGCCTGTGTAAACATCACACTCAAGACGCGATAAGAGGAGACTTCATGTTACAACTGCTGGAAATCATGCAACGCTTGCGTGACCCGGAGAACGGTTGCCCCTGGGATGTAAAACAGGATTTTTCGAGCATCGCCCCGTATACCATTGAAGAGGCCTACGAGGTTGCAGATGCCATAGCCCGGGACAACATGCTCGACCTGAAAGATGAATTGGGTGATCTTTTATTCCAGGTAGTCTTTCATGCACAGATGGCCAATGAGCAGGGCAGTTTCAGTTTTGCTGATGTTCACCAGGCCGTTTGCGACAAAATGTTACGCCGTCATCCGCATGTGTTTGCCGACCTCGTAATCAGGGATGAAGTGCATCAAACTCAGGTTTGGGAAAACTACAAAGCCGACGAAAGAAAACAAAAAGGCGAACACAGCCTGATGGATGGTGTTCCGGCCGGTATGGCCGAGTTACAACGAGCTTTCAAATTACAAAAGCGCGCCCGCAAAGTAGGTTTTGACTGGGATTCTGCAGAGCCTGTTTTGGANAAGTTTGATGAGGAATTGCTGGAAATGCGTGAAGCCATGGCCAGCGGCGACCGCGATGCGATGGAAGATGAATTGGGTGACCTGTTGTTTGTTGCTGTCAACCTTGCCCGCCAGCTGAATATCGACCCCGGCACTGCGTTACGTCGTGGCAACGCCAAGTTTGAACAGCGTTTCAGGGCCATGGAAGAAGCTGCCGGTGGCCAGGATGCTCTGGATGCCATGGCTCCGGCAGCAATGGAAGACTTGTGGCAGGAAACTAAACGCCTGCAGGCAGCAAAAACAGTACATAGGGAAAGCTGATAAGTGTGTAAAAAAACATGAATGAATGGCTGGCGCAACTGGATATCAACAGTGTCATTATCGGTCTGTTAGCCGGGTTGATTGTTGCTATTGGGGCAGCAATCAGTGTCGCCAGAATTGCCCGGCGAAAAGGCGCAGAAGCAGAAATAACCCGTCTGCAACCACTCAACGAGATGCTTGAAACCGGTTTAAAAGCCCGCGAGTCGGAGCTGTCCGAAACCCGGCGTGAACTGGCGGTCACACAGACCCGGCTTGAAGAGCAACAGCAACACCACCAGGTTGAAAAAGCCTCACTTGAAGACGCGGAGAAACGCCTGACCGAGGCATTTGACCGGTTGGCGGGAAAAGTATTTGATCAGCGCTCCAGCCAATTTACCGAATTGAGCGAGAAACAATTATCCGGTTTGTTGAAACCCCTGGCGAAAGACCTTGAGACCTTTCGAACGACGGTGGATAACAACAGCCGCGAAGACATCCGCCAGCATGCGGCTTTACAGGAAAAGCTCAAGCAGATGGAAGGTCTGAACGAGCGTCTGCACAAGGAAGCTCAAAACCTGACCAAGGCCCTGACTTCCGACGTCAAAGCCCAGGGTAACTGGGGAGAGCAGCAACTCGAACGACTGATGGAATTAGCCGGTCTCGTCAAGGGTGAACACTATTACACGCAGTATTCAACGACGGGTAAAAACGGCGAACGTCTGCAACCTGATTTTGTCCTGAAGTTACCCGAGAACCGTAGCATCATTCTCGATTCCAAGGTGTCTCTGACCGCCTGGACACGCTACCAGTCAGAGGAAGACGAGGCCCGGCGTGATGCCCTGCTGGCCGAACATGTAGGCTCGATCAAGGCCCACATCGCAGGTCTTGGCAAGAAGAATTACCCTGATGTTGAAGAACTCAACGCCCTGGATTTTGTACTCATGTTTGTGCCGATTGAATCCGCTTTGATTGTTGCACTGCAACGTGATCCGGGTTTACCCGAGTACGCATTGCAGCAACGCGTGGCCCTGTTATCCCCGGCCAACTTCCTTGCCACCGTGCGCACCGTGGCGTCGGTATGGCAGGNGCACAAACAGAACACCAATGCCCAGGATATCGCCCGCCGTGCAGGTTTGCTGTACGACAAATTTGTCGGTTTTACCGAAAACCTAAAAAATGTCGGAATACGTCTCGATCAGGCACGTAAATCATTTGATGAAGCCTACAACCAACTCACCACCGGTGCTGGCAACCTGGTCGGCCAGACCGACAAGCTCAGCAAACTCGGCGCCCGCCACGCCAAGCAACTCGAAGCAGGTTTGGTCGAGAAAGCCGCAGGTGAAACCCTGGACGACGACAGTTATATGCGACTGATCAAAGAAGAAGAACAGCAACCGTAGGGAGCGGGCTCCCACCGCGTTTGCCGGTTCCTCCCCTTAATCTCTCCCGTTTTTCATCCAGTCGAGGAATTCGGGATCACCTTTAAGAAGTATAGAGGCGCTCGATGGCATGTGGAAAAATCCACCGGTGGATATAGTGAAATAGCCATGCCTGGTACCGGTCGAGATAAAAAAATGGCTAATTTTTGGGACAAAAACCTTTAGCAGTATTAACATTAACTGTATTATCACCGACCGACTAAACAAGGCAGGTTTCCACATGAAAAATTGTAAATTGATGAATATTCTTGTCGCCGTTTGCCTACTCGGAATCAGCTGCATTGCATTGGCCGATGATCAGTCAACAGACGAAGAAAAGTCAAAGGTCGATGGGCAGGTAACAACTGATGCACCGGTCGCAAAATCGGGCACAGTGATGGCCACTCATGTCGAAGTTAACGCCGATAGCGCCGATGCGCTGGCTAAGAAACTTGCCAATCCAATAGCCGCGATGATCAGCGTCCCATTCCAATACAATTACGCGCAAACATTCAATGATGATGGGTATAGGAACCTGCTGAATATTCAGCCAGTGATACCAATGTCTATCACCAAAGACTGGAACCTGATTTCCCGTACCATTGTGCCGATCATTCAGCAAAAAGATGTTCAGCCTAACAATACCCAGTTTGGTTTGGGTGACACAACCCAGAGTTTCTGGTTCTCGCCGAAGGCACCAACCTCGTCGGGATTGATCTGGGGTGTTGGGCCGGCTGCACTCATCCCAACCGGTACAGATGGTATCGGTGCAAGCACATTTGCGCTTGGCCCTACGGTTATTGTATTGAAACAGACGGGTCCCTGGACCTACGGCATGTTGTTTAACCAACTCTGGAATGTGGGTGGCCCGGCCGATATCAGTTCGATGTTCATCCAGCCCTTCCTGGCGAAAGGTCTTGGCAAAGGCAGAACCTTGAGTCTGAACGCCGAGAGTACGTATAACTGGGAAACTCATCAATGGTCCGTCCCCATAAACCTCGCCTACAGCAAGGTTTCCAAGTGGGGAACACAGTTGGTAAGCAACCAGATCGGTGCCGGCTGGTATGCCACAGGCCCGAGCGGCGGCCCGGAATGGCAACTGCGTTACATGCTCGTTTTGCTGTTTCCGAAGGGTTAGCATGCAACATGATGTAGACCGATCCGTCATTTAAGGGCCACAATAAGTGTGACCACCGGTATGATTGATCAGGTAACCATTGACCTGTAGTAAGCAAATATAATCCTGCCGCCCGGACGCCGGGCGGGTACGGCAAACCATACATCACGTTCATCACCCGAAATTGCATCACTGTGAGTGATGTATGCTGTTGGTTAAATGTTTAGTGAGAGTGAGCTCCTCCATTTTCGAGCGGGGATTGCCCCGGAGAGGTGAAAATTGCTTTATTGTTCTTTATAGTTCTGGATTGTTTAGGAGAACTCAAAATGAAACACACCATCCTTGCAGTAATCACCTTGGCTTTCGCCTTGACCTTCGGCAGTTCCGCGACAGCATGGGGTGACGATCCACTTCCATCCTGGAACGATGGCGATACCAGGCAGTCCATCATCGCCTTTGTCAAAAAAGTCACCCAAAAAGATTCCGACAGCTTTGTCCCCGTAGATGAGCGTATCGCTGTCTTCGACAATGACGGCACGCTCTGGACGGAAAACCCGCTCCCCAATGAGGCGGTCTTCGCCTTTTCCGAAATCGAGCGCATGCTGCCCGCACACCCCGAGTGGAATGACGATCCCGCCGTGCAGGCGCTACAAAAGCACGATATCGCAGCGCTCCTCGCCGATAACCACAAGGGTCTCTTCAAGATCATCGCTCTCACCCACGCAGGAATGAGTCCGGACGATTTCGACAAGCGCGTCAGCGACTGGCTCGCCACCGCGAAAGACAAACGTTTCGACCGCCATTACAACGAGCTCATCTATCAGCCCATGCTGGAACTCCTCACCTATCTGCGCGCCAACGATTTTCAAACCTGGATTGTCTCCGGCGGTGGCCAGGATTTCATGCGCGTCTTCGCCCAAAACACCTACGGCATTCCGCCCCAACAAGTCATCGGCTCCCACGCCCTGGTAAAATTTGAAATGATAGATGGCAAACCCACGCTCACCAAAACCATGGACGGCATTTTCATCGATGACAAGGATGGCAAACCCGTCGGCATCCACCAGTTTATCGGCCGCCGCCCCATTGCCAGTTTCGGCAACTCCGATGGTGACCAGGCAATGCTTGAATACACCACTATCAACAACCCCTTGCCCAGCTTCGGGCTCATCGTCCACCACACCGATGCCGAGCGCGAATATGCCTACGACGCCAATCCCAAGAGCAGCGGAAAACTAGTCACCGCTCTCGCAGCCGCACCCCGATACGGCTGGACCGTCGTCGACATGAAAGCCGACTGGAAAACCGTCTTCCCTGCGACCAAATGATGAAGCAGGACTGGAATGAGTCAGCCAGCCAGCGCTTCAAAAAGCGTTGCGAGCCGATTGGGTAAGTAACACAATATTGTTAAATTCGAAAAGTGAGCCCAAAATGAAACCATTCAGACCCCTGATCCTTGCGCTCAGCGCATCTCTCATTGTCACCATCACATTTTCGCTCGAGACCCATGCTCAAGCTCTGGAAAATGCCAATTTCGAGGCTGGGATCGCGGCTTATCAAGTTAACAACCTGCCACTCGCCTACCAGGAGTTTCTCACCGCCGCCAAGGCTGGCCACGCCGATTCTCAGTTCAATGTTGCCTTGATGTATGAGCAAGGCATCGGGGTTGCCCAGGATGAGAAGGAAGCGGTGGTTTGGTATGGTAAATCCGCCGCGCAAGGGAATGCGGCCGCGCAATACAACCTGGGGGTGCTTTACGAAAATGGTCGTGGCACTGAAGTTGATTACGCCAGGGCCAATGAGTGGTATCGCAAGGCCTCGGTGCAGGGCGATGCGCTGGCCATCGGCAACCTGGGTATGCTGTATGTGCGCGGAGATGGAGTGAATGAAAACAAGGTCGCGGGTATGGCACTGCTGC
>BS_KBA_SWE02_21mDRAFT_10000970_pt1 | contig 10833 bp, 6 predicted proteins | sample BalSeasSWE02_21m_FD_9196 | JGI IMG/M metagenome (IMG submission 9196)
TGGCTGGTGTCGCCGCCAATGAAACCGTAGAAATATTCAAAGCCCAACCCGGTCGGCCAGAGGTCAAACGGACCAGCCTGGCTCGACTGCCAATCCGGGACGTTGTGGTTTTTGCCGTACCACGAGGTATTCCAGCCGTTCTGCTTCATGATCTCCGCAAATGTTCCGGCGCTCTTCGGGGCAAGGGTGTTATAGCCGGGGAAACCGGTGCCAGCCTCCATGATCACGCCGGAAGCCACGCTATGGTGATTGCGCCCCGTCAACAGTGCGGCCCGTGTGGGGGAACACAGAGCGGTGGTGTGAAATTGTGTGTAGCGAAGGCCTTCTTCTGCCAGGTGATCCATCGTCGGTGTCTGGATCGGACCGCCAAAGGTTGATGAGGCACCAAAACCCACATCATCCGTCAGAATGACCAAAACGTTCGGCGCCCCTTTGGGGGCCTCGATGATCTTGGGAAAGTCTTTGACGGAGTCCTGGGTCGTGCGGCCAATTTTTCCGCCGAACGGCTGCTCGGGAATGGGCAGGACGGTGCGGTTAAATGAGTCGTTAGAGGCATAGGCGCTTGAACCCATCAAGAATGCGAGCAGCCCCGAAAATATTGCGGCGGCAAGTTTTCTTTTAATTTTGGTTTGTTGCATAGTTATCCCCTTTTTCTTGTACAGTTTGATCGTGTTATCCAAGGTCCCAGTGTCTTGCACTGCCTCAGAATGCCTGCAGGTTTTTCTCAAAATTTCTCTACGTATCTGTTGCCTTTGCTATTTTCTCCAAAAAGACATTAATTTTGTCAGATAATTCCCGTCGAGACAACGCCCCGGCAATATGATCAACCAGCTGACCTCTATGAAAAAGTTGAAAAGTAGGTAAATTGTTGATACCGTGGCTTTTAGCCAGGGTGTCGTCCCTGTCACAATGAATTATGCAAAATTTGATTCTCCCCTGATACTCCTCGGTCAAGCTTTCCATGACGGGACTCATGATGTGACAAGCGCCACTCCAATCCGCAATATATTCAGATGAGATGAGATGAGATGAGATGAGATGATATGGCATTGCTTTTCTGAGGGAGNANNATAGAATAATTCCGATTGGGTGTCAATGGAAAATNGACCACAACATATGTGGTGTCAGCTTGAACTGGTAACTGACTCCGGACACCCGACTTATGTTCAAATGCATCAGGGCCGAGGTGACGGATCGTGATACGCCCCCTTCTGTTGACAACGCCCTTGCTCACATTTTTGAGGTTCGTTTTCAGACTTTATTTTGATTTTCCTTTCTGAGCAGCGGTGCCTGCCTACCCAATTTTTTGCTCTATCTCAGCCAAAACATCGGTAATTGTCACCCTGTGCGAGGGAACGACTTGAGCGCCTTCATGCATGTGGTGGGGGTAAGTAGGCATCTATGCATCTCTTTCCAGTGCGGTTTGTTGTCCCATCTGACAATCAGTTCCCCGTCGCCTTTCTTGGCAATGGTATGAGTATTTCTGGAAACCGGTTGTGTGGAGCTCCGCACGTACAACCAACAATTTTTTTTGAGGATTGCCTTGAGCTTAACGAAGCCTGACAGAATCCTCATCAATAAGGTCAAGAACATCGACATCAACAACAATCACTGAGTTTCTGAGAGCGGTGACTATTTCATACACAGTTTGAGATCCTCATATTTTCTATCCCACTCCCTGGATGCGGCAAAGGCATTATGATGGAGTCGCACTTTTTGACCATAATCTGCAGAGCAAGCTGATCCGGGTCCAGAGGAAGGCAATTTCGAGCGGTTAGGTTCGACAAAATCCCTATTTCGAGTTCGAGAGGTATTGAGACCATCGAAAAGGCAAGAAGCCATCCGAGATGAATGTTTGTTCCTGCGAATTAGGGCGGGCGCTTGCTGGATAGAGAAAGATATGGGGGCTTTTTTTCCGGGAAAGAGGCAGCTTGTAAGAGGAGGCTTTCATGACTAAAATGCGGAGGGTAGTTCGAATTACAAAGCGCATTTTGATTGCCTTGGCGCTTTGCCTGGGCCTGCTTGGCGCCGACGTCCAGAATCAGGTTAGCAAGATTTTCAATTGGGGCGTTGGAGCCGAGTACGCTTACGCAGGCACGCTCGACGTGGACAAGCAAAGTGCCGCGCCGGTGGCACTGGGCGGCCGCAGCCATCTCACTGGCTCTTATCAGGACGCAGGCATATTCTTCATCGCCGTCAATTTCAACTGGATGTTCTGATGGGCGGCGATTTTTGTGTGAAGGAGGCGTATGGCGCTCCTGGTGATGAAATACTTCAGGAAGTTTTCAGGGTATTCACTGAAACGGGATGATGCGCATGACTATGTAGTCCAATTGCCCGGGAGAGAAAGATGGCGTACTTGACACGAATGGTTTGCGTGGCGCTCATGATTAGCGGCGGTTTATTTCTGGATTCGGCGCACGGTAAGGAGGCAGTTGTACCGCAGAGAACGTTCACAACGGCAGAGGAGGCTGCGGAGGTCCTTGGCGCAGCTTATGAGAGAGGTTGTAAAAAGACCGTTGCCGGGATACTGGGAGATAAGGGGTTACGGCTCGTATCCTCAGGCGATCCGGTCATCGATCGCTATGAACGGGAATGGTTTCTCTCCCTTTTCAGGGAGGGACACGAGGTGGTCTTTGAAAGTGATGACCGTGCCGTTTTACAGATCGGCAAGGACGAATACCCTTACCCTATTCCGCTTGTGAAGAATGGTAAGAAGTGGCGATTTGATCCGACAGAAGGCCACGAGGATCTGATCAGCCGGCGCATCGGCAAGGCTGAGTTAAGCGCCTTGAACGTGATGGTCGCCTATGCGGATATCCAGGGCGAATACTTCCGGGAGGATCGTAACGGTGATGGCATCATGGAGTACGCCCGGCACTTCAGAAGTTCGCCAGGACAACACGACGGACTTTACTGGGAAGGCAAGCCCGGCGAAGCACCCAGCCCCATCGCGGCATTTGTTGACGCCATTCAAAAGGAAGGCTATGAGCCCGCGGCGAAAGGCAAGATGCGGGTCTACCGCGGCTATTTTTTCAGAATGCTGAAGGCTCAGGGCGCACACGCGCCCGGGGGAGCACACGAGTATGTGGTGGATGGCAAAATGACCGGCGGCTTTGCGCTGGTAGCTTTTCCGACACGATATGGGATATCCGGGGTGCTGACCTTTGTTGTGAACCAGGAGGGCGTGGTTTACGAGAAGGACCTGGGTCCAACAACCGTCAAACTCGGAAGCGAGATGACTCTTTTTAACCCTGACAGGAGTTGGATCAGGGGTCAGGAGAAATGAAAGATATGCGAGGAGGAGTAAAATGAAACACGGAATCGTCTCTCTGACTGCAGCCTGCAGTCTTCTATTTGCAGCAGTTGCCTTCGGTCAAACGCAGGACAAACAGGCGAAACAGCCTGCCAAGAAACAATATTCCCTGGCTGATGTTACCCAACAAAAATTCACCGGGGATTTTGATGGCATGATAAAGCGACGTATCATCCGCATCCTGGTGACCTATTCAAGGACCCATTACTTTGTTGACAAGGCAACGCAGCGGGGACTCACCTATGACATGGGCCGGCTTTTCGAGGACAGCGTCAACAAGAAGCTCAAGAACAAGCATGTTCGCGTGCACGTTATGTTCATACCCGTGCCCCAGGATGAACTCATTCCGGCCCTGCTTGAGGGCCGTGGGGACATGGCCGTCGCCAATCTGACGATCACTCCGGAGCGTCTGAAGCAGGTGGACTTCACCAATCCGACGAGAAAGGACGTCCATGAGATCGTGGTCACCGGACCCGGGGCCGAGCCGATCTCCACCCCGCAGGACCTGTCGGGGAAGGAGGTCTATATTCGGAAAACGGCGAGCTACTACGAAAGCATTCATAAACTCAATGCCGAGCTGACCGGGGCAGGCAAGGCGCCGGTGAAAGTAAGACTCGCGCCGCCGGAGCTGGAGGATGAAGACATTCTGGAGATGGTAAACGCCGGTCTTGTCAAGATCACGATTGTGGACAACCACATCGCCGAGTTCTGGAAACAGATCTTCAAGAAGATTGACTTGCATCCGGAAGCGGCTGTCCGGACCGATGGGGAATTAGGGGTAATGATCCGCAAGAACAGCCCGAAGATCAAAGCAGAGCTTGACGAGTTCCTTTCCCACTTTCCTGAGGGCTCCAAGGCACGAAATATATTGCTGCAGAAATACCTGAAAAATACAAAGCTTGTGAAGAGCGCCACCTCCAAGGAAGATCTCGCCAAGTTTGAAGCCACGATCGAGTTTTTCCGGAAGTACGGGAACAAATACGACCTGGATTACCTGCTCGTGATGGCGCAGGGGTACCAGGAGTCCGGGCTCAACCAGGATGCGCGAAATCCTTCAGGCGCCATCGGCGTGATGCAGGTGCTTCCGAGTACGGGCAAGGACATGGGGTTTGGCGACGTCACCAAAATCGAACCCAATATTCACGCCGGGGTGAAGTACATCCGTTTCATGATGAGCCAGTTTTACGCCAATGAGCCCATGGACCCGCTGAACAAGGGGCTGTTTACCTTTGCCTCGTATAATGCGGGACCCGGACGGGTCTCTCAGCTCCGCAAACAGGCTGCCAAGCGCGGTCTCGATCCCAACAGATGGTTCAATAATGTGGAGGTCATTGCCGCGGAAAAGATCGGGCGTGAAACGGTGCAATACGTGAGCAACATTTACAAGTATTACCTTGCCTACAGGATGATCACGGAACAGAGAGAAGAACGTGAGAAGGTGAAGGAGAAGGAAGAAAAGGAATCTGTGCAGTGAAGGAATGTCGAGAGGGGGGGATGCCTGGGAATAAAAGCATAAATTGGATAATCGTGGTGGAAATATGGAGGAAAAAAGGATGAATATGATGAAAAAAATGATTCTAATGATGACGATGGTCATTCTTTCGGGCTTTTTTACGGATCTTTCATTCGGGCAGGATCCGGTCATTTTCCCGGCCAAGGGACAGACCCCGGAACAGATGGAAAAAGATAAGTACGATTGTTATACCTGGGCCAAACAGGGAACAGGCTTTGATCCCATGCAGGCTCAGCCGCCGGCTCAGGCCCCCGCTGCACAACCGCAGGCGCCCAAGGGAGAAAGAATCAAGGGAGCTGCGAGAGGCGCGGCAGTAGGCGCTGTGGTGGGCCAAATCGCAAATGACGACGCAGGCAAGGGAGCGGGTGCAGGGGCGGCAGCCGGGACGATGCTGGGTGGCATGAAGACCCGGCAGGGCAGGAGGCAGCAGGCACAGACACAGCAGCAACAGGCCCAGCAGCAGACTGCCGCGACCGATCAGAAGCGCAATACGTATGATCGCGCCTACTCCGCGTGTTTGGAGGGAAAGGGGTATACGGTAAAATGAGCCATATTCAGGTTGCCTCATGCAATATTATTGTGTACCTTATACTGTGTGTCTAAAAATCTAAAGTATGAGGAGACAAAGATGCCCTGTTGCGAAAAGAATGGTTGCGGAATGATTCGGTATCTAATGGTTTGCCTGGTGTTTTTCATGGGATGCCTGTCCTTGTGCCCGGCGGTCATGGCCGAGGAAAAGCGTTTGCCGGTAAAGGAAATCAGTGTGGCCGTGGCGCAGGATTATCCCCCCTCTTATTTCCGCGACAAGGAAGGCCGTGCGGTAGGGTGGATGGTGGATATCTGGCGGATGTGGTCTCAAAAGACGGGAATCAAGGTTAATTTTGCCTCTGTGCCCTGGGCCGATGCCCTGAAGCTGACGGGAGAAGGCAAAGTGGATGTGCTGGGCGGGGGTTTCTACACCGAGGAAAGGGCCACCTACATGGATTATGTGGCCCCGCTGGGAAACGCGGATGGCTATTTCTTTTTTCACAAGAACATTTATGGCCTGGAGACCCCGAAAGACCTGTTGGGGTACCGCATCGGCGTCATCAAGGGCGATTTTGCGGTCAGCTATTTGCGTGAGCATCTGCCCGGGGCCAGTCTTGCCGTGTATGACAGCAACGAGGAAATGTTCGAGGCCCTCAAAAGCGGTGCGCTCCGCGTATTCGTTCTGGAGGCACCCGTCGCCCTTTACTTTCTTAAGCAATGGAAACTGCTTTCAAATTTCAACTACCATCCGGGCAAGCCTCTTTATTCAGGTACCTACTGGGCTGCGGTAAAGAAAGGGGACACGCTCCTGCCGCCAGTCATAAAGGAAGGTCTGGCATTGATTACCCCGGAAGAGATGGCGGCCATCGAACGGCGCTGGGTCGGCGCCGCACAGACCAAAACAGAGGGCGTGCTGAGTATCGCCTGTGATCGCTATTATCCGCCCTTTACCGAGCTGGCCCCTTCGGGCCAGGCCGCGGGAATCCTGATCGATCTCTGGCGTTTGTGGGCCTCAAAGAACTTTCGGAAAGTCGAGTTTGTTTTCGGAGACTGGGAAGAGACAGTTCAGATGGTCAAAGATGGAAGGGCCGATTTTCACTCTGGCCTGTACAAGACCCGGGAGCGCGAATCGTTTCTTTCCTTCTCAGACCCTGTTTTTGCCGTTCAGGACTGCCTGGCCTTCAAATCAAGCCGGGAACCAGTGATGCTTGCGGAACTCTCCGGCTATCCAGTTGGTGTTATCACCGGTTCGGGAGAAGAAACGGCGCTTCGTGAACAGTACCCGAAAATTATTCGTGTCCCTTACAAGGGGTACAGAGAACTCATCATTGGTCTGAGAGATGGTGAGGTCATGGCGGTATATGACGTCGGGGTGACCTTGCAGCATGTTATTGATGATCTGGGGTTGCAGGGTGAGATTCGGATTGCCTTGGGAACGACGCCTGTTCGGAATCTTTTCGTCGGTGTTGCCAAGAAAGATGTGTTCCGCTTAAAATCCATAAACAGTGGCCTCAGCGAAATTACTGAACAGGAAATACGGGATATCGAGGCCCGCTGGGTTTCTAATGAGGATTTGCGCCAGTATTCCGGAAAAGCCCGGCCCATGGTGCTGACTTTCGAGGAAAAGCAGTGGCTAAAAGAACATCCCAGCATCCGGCTGGGTGTCGATCCCAATTTCATGCCCTTTGAAGCGTTCAGTTCCGGAGGAGACTACGAAGGGCTTTCCTCCAGCTATGTGTCCATCATAAGCCGAAAGCTGGGAGTGGCATTAACTCCTGTAAAGGGGCTGAACTGGCAAGGCGTCATGGATGCCGTAAAGGCCGGGGATCTTGATGTTCTGCCTTGTGTGGCCAAAACGCCGGAGCGCAGTGAGTTCCTTCTTTTCACCCGCCCCTATCTGGACTTTCAAACCGTTGCCGTCACCCGAAAGGACGCCCCCTTCATGGCCGATCTGAAAGGTTTGAAAGATGCCAAGGTGGCAGTGGTCAAGGGCTACTTTTTGCAGGAGATGCTGAAAAAGGATTTCCCGGAAATGAGAGTGGTTCCGGCGGACGACATTGATCAGGGCCTGAAGTTGGTAGCCGAAGGAAAAGCAGCGGCCTTTGTGGATATCTCAGCTTCCATTATCTACGCCCTGAACAGGTTGAACCTGACAGACCTCAAGGTGGCTGCCACCACCCCCTACAACTCCAGCTTCCGTTTTGCCATACGAAAGGATTGGCCGCAATTGGCAACCATTCTTGACAAGGCTCTTCAATCCATACCTGAGGAAGAACGGGCGACGATCACCAACCGCTGGGTCAATGTGCGCTTCGCCGAACGGACCGACTGGGGTTTTCTTCTCAAGATCGGTATCGCCATCGCATTGGCCATCGGATTGATTTTGACCATCATTATCATCTGGAACCGGCGCATGGCAAAGGAGGTGGGAGAACGGAAACGGGCCGAGGAGCGGTTTCAGGCTATCGCCGCCACCACGCCGGGGGCCATCATCCAGTTGCGCTTTGATGCGGAAGGGCGGCCTGAGTACCTGTACCTGAGCCCGAGAGCCGAAGTGTTTTTCGGAATTCCGGTGGAGCAGGTGATGGAGGGAAAAGGGCGCCTTCCGTGGCATCCGGAAGATTTTGAGAGAATAAAGGAAGAGGTTCGCGTGAACCTTCTGGCTGAAGCGGACATGAATCATGTGGGCCGTATCATTTCCAAAGAAGGCGCTGTCAAATGGATCCGTCTCAATGCTTCCCCAGGCCGTACCGCTGAAGGGGAGCTCATTTATAACGGATTTATTCTGGACATTTCGGAACGGAAACTGGCTGAGCTGGAATACGTCAGGAGCGAGCGGAAAATCAAAGCCATGAGCCAGGCTGCGGAAGACGCGCTGGTGATGGTCGACGGACAGGGAAAGGTTCTGTTCTGGAATCCCGCGGCAGAAAGGCTTTTCGGCTACACCGAAGCCGAGGCCATGGGGATGGATTTCCACCAGATAGCCGCGCCCGAAGAGTATCACGACAAAATATACAAGGGCCTGGAACAGTTTGCCAAGACCGGTGAAGGGGCTGTCCTGGGAACCACCACCGAGATTACCGCCCGTAACCGAAATGGCGAGCTCTTTCCGGCGGAAGTAACCCTTTCATCCTTCAAGGTGGACGAAGAATGGTTTGCCGTTGGGACTGTTCGCGATATCTCCGAGCGCAAGAAGGCGGAAAAAGCCATTAAGGAATCTGAACGCCGCATGGCCGATCTCATTGACTTTCTGCCCGATCCCATAATCGTAATCGATGTTGAGGGCAAGGTGCTGTATTGGAATCGCGCCATGGAGAAGCTTACCGGCGTAAAGAAGGAGAACATGTTGGGCCAGGGGGATTATGCTTATGCGACGCCCTTTTATGGCGAGCGCCGCCCGATCCTGGTGGACCTGGTGACACGGTGGGACAAGGAACTGGAAAAGCAATACCTGAATATAAAGAAGGAAGACGACTGCCTTATTTCTGAATCTTTCCATCCTCACATGGGCGATAGAGGCGCCTACCTTTCCGGTGTCGCCACAGTTCTTTATGACGCCGGTAGGACAGCGGTCGGGGCCATCGAAAGCCTGCGCAACATCACCTCCCGCAAGCTGGCGGAAGAGGCCATGAGAAGAAGCGAAAGACGGCTCAATACCATCCTGGAAACGGCCAATGAAGGCTTTCAGTTGATCAACAACGACCTGGAGATCCTCGATCAGAACCCCACCATGTGCCAAATCATGGGAAGGGAAAAGGATGACGTCATCGGCAAAACCATCCTTGACTTTGTAGACGAAGAAAACAAGAAGGTCTTCCTTAAGCAGATCGAGCTTCGAAAACAGGGGATTACCAATGCCTATGAAATTGCCCTGTCCAGGCCGGACGGCAGTCATGCCATATGTATTTACAATGCGACACCGCTTTTGGATGAAAACAATGAGAAAATCGGCGCCTTTGCCATGGTCGCCAATATTACCGAACGGAAACAGGCCGAGGAAAAAGCGAGTGTGTTCTTCAACGCCACCAACGATGGTCTGCTGTTGCTCTCGCCGGAGAAAGGGTTCGTTCACGCCAACGCAGCGGCGGTTGAAATGTTAGGCTTCGAAACAACCGCCGATCTGCTGCTGTGCGGGCCGACCGATATTTCTCCGGAATTCCAACCGGATGGGCGAACATCGGACGAGGCGGGGAAAGAGCATATTACCGCCGCCATGGAATCGGGGTCCGCTTACCGGTTCGACTGGATGCACAAACGGTGTGATGGCTCCCCTCTGCCGTGCGAGGTGACACTGATCCCGATTATGCTTGCCGGAGAACCTCAATTGATAGCTGCTATCCGCGATATCATCGAACGTAAGAAGGCGGAAAATGAACTGAAGGAACGTATGGAGGAACTGGAGCGATTCAGCCGCCTGACCATCAACCGCGAGGGAAAAATGATTCAGCTCAAAGAGGAAATCAATACCCTTCTGGAGCGAACAGGTGGTGAGAAAAAATATAAGATAGTTGAATAATTTAAACCCATTCATGAGAAGGAGGATAAAATGTTCAAAGAAGAAAGAGACGAATCGTTATTTGACTGGAGCATGATCGGAAATATTACGGAAGGACGGCCCAATTTAGGATCGACGATGGATGTGGCGGTCTATCGTCTCATGCAGTTTACGCTGCGGGACGTGATTATTCAGGAATTTGACACGGCAACGGCAGAGCGAATTTATTACAAGGCCGGAGAGCTTGCGGGCAAGGAACTGTTCAAGAATTTGATTACCCAAAAAACCGATTTCAACGCCTTTGTAACGGAATTACAAGGTCTTTTGACTGCTCTGAAAATCGGTATCCTGAGAGTGGAAAAAGCGGATATGGAAAACATGGAATTCACGTTGACCGTTGCGGAAGATCTGGATTGTTCAGGGCTGCCGATTTCCGACGAAACCATCTGCACCTACGACGAGGGGTTCATCAGCGGCTTGCTGCATGCGTTTTCCGGGAAAAATTTTGCTGTAAAAGAGGTGGATTGCTGGTGCTCGGGTGACCGGGTATGCCGATTCGACGTCAAACCGGCCGCTTAGCAAATGAACTTGATGGTCCCGTAAAAAGCCCCTAAGACCGTCATTCCCGCGAACGCGGGAATCCATAAGAGGTTGATCACACTGGATTCCCGCGTTCGCGGGAATGACGAAAACGGATGATTTTTGTCTTTTTACAAATCCATCAAACTTACTTATCCCGTTTATCGGGGTTAAGGAATATACAAAATGATCCAGGTCAGTGAGAGCGATATAGACAAGATCACGGAAGTCTTTTATCTGATCCTCAAGGGCAAGAAACCAGCGCCAATCACGTTGCCCCAGGACTATCCCGACAATGAAATCCGGCAGGCCGTCGGGTATATCAATAGATTCATTGCGGAATACAATAAAATGACCGATTTTGTCTATCATCTGGCGGGCGGAGAGATCAATATTGACCCG
>BS_KBA_SWE02_21mDRAFT_10000971_pt1 | contig 10829 bp, 7 predicted proteins | sample BalSeasSWE02_21m_FD_9196 | JGI IMG/M metagenome (IMG submission 9196)
GCCATTGCCTTATCTGCTTCTGCTACTGCTTGTTTTTCAAGTTTTTTTTGTTTGTTTGCCTGTGTAAAAGACATTACAGAACCACCTACCGATGATGCTATACCTATTCCTGCCGCTATTGATGTTAATGCTGCCATATTATAAATTTTTTATCATTTCTACTTGGTAATTGTCACCCTTAACATATCCAAGCTCTTCATACTTCTCAATGAGTGGTCTATGTTTTATAAGTGCATATGAATATTTAAACCCCAAATTAGTAGCCATCATTGTTAAATTACTTAACAATAATCTTATTGCCTCTGTCCTATGTGGTTTTTTTCTATATTGTTTATTTGAAATAATCCAATCAACCCAACAAAGATTTGAGTTTGACGCATATAAAAATCCCGCACAAATAGGAACATCGCCATCTAAAATGATAATACCACCCTCTCCATTTTGAGGTAAGAAATCTTTTGGAGGAGCTACCCATCCCCAATCCTTCCACCATTCAAGAAGAATGTTGTCGTAATCATTGCTATTAAGTGGTCTAATGTTAAAGTCCATTTAACTACAAAGATATAAAAAATTAAGGGAAACTTTTCATTAACTCGCTTTCAGTAGCAAACAATTCTACTTTAGTATCATAGTTATTTGATAATTCAAATAAACAATAATGACCCAATACTCCATGAGATTCTGCTACAGAGTTTTTTACATAGAAAAAATACTCTACATTACTTATTATAGGTACACTTAGAGGATTTATCATAGCATTATCTATTTCAATTTGATTTATTCCCTGTGCTAAATTAACATTGACGGATAATACTTGACCTCCAAAATTAGGAATAGTATCAAAGTATACATAATCACCAATGCTAATTATATTACCAATACTAATTAAAGGACTAATACTAAAATTAATAAAACAACTACTTGTTCCACCTCCTTGAACTAAAATACTATTACCTATACCATTTACACTGCGAAGAGCAAGCTCTCCAATTGTGTTGTTTCTTACAAACGCAAACCAAGTCGCTTCTTTTTTCTCAAACCAACTTTGGTCTATAAAACCTGAGTATTGTAAGTCTGTTGTCATTGTTGCGGCCCAAGGAGCATCGCCCACTAAATCCATTGTCTTAAATAATTTATTCTCAAGAGGTAAATCATTTATAACACTTTTAAGTGTTGTTGGAGAAAAAGGGTCTAATGCAGGAATATTTTGCAAACACCATTGTTCGTAAAATGTATTTCTTGCATTGTTTGAACTGTGTCTGTATAAATTCCCACCCTTAAAAGAATAGAAATAGTTGTTCATTCCTATCATCCAATCAGGATTGTAAGAGTAGAATGAAGGCCATCCTTGAACGGCAGGGCTATATGTAAGTGTTTTAAAGCTCATATCTAATTATCACAAAAGGTTGCAGGGTCTAAAACCCAAATTCCGGGAGTCACTTCATGCCAATATCTACAAATAATACCATCAGAATAATATCCTTGAGCAGCAGGTGCTGACATAGTAATATCACTATATATATACGATGCTGTAGCAAGGTCTGTAGAATCTAAATAATAAGTTGAAGCAGGCATAATTTTTATTTTTAAAGTGGGCAATCACATTGAGAAAATTCCATAGCTAAGTCTGCAGCATCACCTCCACTATAATCTAAAATTGTTCCTTCGCCAACACAAATTAACTTTGAATCACCTGCACTAATATGTGTATGCGAACCAAAACAAGTGTTAGGAAGGGCAGTTACATTTATGGTACTAGCAGAATTATTTGTTGCAAGAATAGTATAACAGTCTGTTGCACAGCACTGACATTCATTTAATTGAGTAACAAGAGTTGTCCCTGAATCAACTATTTCTGAAAGACAAATAAATAATCCTGTTCTTCCTTTAACAGAAAATCCTTCTATTAAATTTCCACCACAATCTATGTAAGAAATATCTTGTTCTGTTGCTGAATAAAAATAATAAGTAGAACAACAAATTCCTTCGCATCCACATTCTTGAAATTGAAAGTCTAATGATGCAACATCTTTAATTCCTTGAGGTATAGTAAAGTACCCTGCATCTAAATAATCATTTACACAAAGACTTGTTGTACTCATAGGATTAAATATAGTAGATGAAGGAATAGCTGCCCCACAATTTACTAAACCTAAAAACTCAATAGTGGCAGCAGAAGTATTTACAACATCAAAATTTACACATTGATTGCTACAACAGAAACATCCTAAATAGATATAAGTAAAAGATGGCTCTCTCATCTCTGCAGGGAAATCTCTAGCACATATAAATAGCGCTCCAAAAGCAGGGAAATCATTTCCATAAGTTCCTTCATCTCCAATTATAGCATTATTTCCATCGCAATCAACATATCCAATTGAACTCCATACTCGCTTATTCTTATTTACAACAAGCCAAGACCCACAATTACAAGGTGGAGGAGTATAACAATCTGCACAAGCAGTTATGCAATCCTCTGCATCAAAACATAACTCTACTGCTGTGCTCTGTCTTAAATCCCAAATTAAATACAAGAAATTATTTAAAGCAGGAGTAGTAAAAGTTCCTTTCCATTGATTTAAGTTTGGTTGTGTAAGTGGAGTTATATTTGTAGCAACAGATAAAAGTGTTGTAATATCTATTTGATTATTTTGATAATATGTATTACTTGTATGATATAAGAATTTATTAGGAGGAACTATAACATCAAAGTCATCAAATCCTATTTTATTTGTATACACATTTGTATCTACTCCGGGATATGGGAAACTTCCTTGACCCCAAAAACCTGCATCAATATTATAATATGATACAAGAGGATTAGAACTTGGTAAAGCAAAAGTAACTTGATTGCTTTGCAATGGTGATGAATATAGTATTGATGGATCAGTATAATTATACTGATTATGTATAAACAACCCCGCATTTGAGCCATCAGTAATTACTACTTGAACTAAAAATATTTCATTACATTCTTGACATTGATTGTCAACATTAAAAGTAACAATTGCGTTTGGTGCAATAGTAATGACAATTTGCAATTCAAGTACAAGAGGATTATTTACACTATAAGGAACACTTATTGTTCCATTTCCATTAATACTATTTGATGTTGTAGTTCCATCATAAGTAACATCTAAAGTAATTAAACCTGAAGATGGTATTAATGGAGCTATATCAAATGTTGTTAATACAATATTTCCATCTCCAATACAATCATTTAATTTTATACAATAATTTATTAATCTTTCGGGCTTATCTGTATTGTCTATATTAAATGAATTTATTTGACCACACTCAAAACAATCTATTATATTTGGTACTTGTATGTCATTACTTGTTAGCACATACTCATTCATGTATGGGTCAAAGCCACCAAGTTTCTGTGTAGTTTGCGCATTGATAAATTCATCTCTAAACCAAGTTCTCATTCCAAATTCAGATATCACTCTTAGTTGGTCGCTTTGCATTGAATCTCCTTGAATATAAATTACAGCACCTCTCTTTGTATCAGTAAAATATCTATCAGCACCCCATTGAACATAACTTTCAGGGTTATGGCTTATTCCATATTTTTCAGTTCTTGCAATTTGAGTTCCTAATACTTCAGGAACTGTAGTTAATGCTCTACCTGCCGCAGCATCTGATAATAAATTCTTTCCTGCTAATACATATGATATCTTATCTTCTTGAAGACATAGCACATCTGTTTCTCTACCATCTAAAACATATATATATCCAAAAGAAGACTCTAAATATTTATAATTTAAAAGTCCTAAATTAAACTCATTTAATTTGTTTAGGTTAGATTCAGGGTTATATATACCACTATATGTTATATCTGAAAATCTATGCGCCTCTTTATAATCTTGAGCAGAAACAGATGTTACTCTTTCTCCAAGATTAAATTCTCTTCCTATTATTGAATCTCTAACCTTATAACTTTCAACTCCATTGCCAAAAGAAAAGCAATTAAAAAAACCTGTGTTTATAACTGCATCTTGACCTAAAGCAAAGTCTTGGTTTTGCACATTTCCATCGTGTTCTCCTGTAGTAGGATTTATAGCAAATGATAAATTATTTTCAAAAAACACATCGGGTAAAGCATCTATTGGAAGTGTTTCAAATATAAAGTCAGGGTCTATTGTAGTTCTTTGTAATGAAAAATGTAATTTTGCTACTGCATAGCAATTAGCGCAATTACAAAATTCAGTTCCCGACATATGAAAAGTTAACCTATTAGTAACAGGGTCACGATTTATATATAGTTTCATAACATCGCTATATGTGTTACTTGCAACAAAAATATCCATCGCAGAAGTACTTAAAGCAGATACTCCATTAAATGTTACATTCATTTGGACATCTTGTAAAGCATTAAAAGTAGTCATAATAGCTGTTTGATTTGCTAAAAACCAACTTTCTAAGTTAGCATAACTTTGAGTAGTAGTAAAATAAGAATAAGAGTTAGCTCCATTAACCTCTCTTTTTTTACATCCAAAATTTGGGTTTCTATAAGTGTATAGCATAATACCTATTGTAGAGCCAACAGGGACATTAAGATCCGTATATGTTAATGCAGGAGGTATAATTTCTGACCATTCAACTCTTGTAGCGTTGGTAGTCACTCCTGAAGAAGTCGCGTTAGAATTAGAATTGTAAATTGGAATAGGACTAACCTGTGATTCAAAATTACCTGCTTCTAAACGCATGTACACTCCTTCAACAGGATATGTAGCCGATTGTTGCTTTGCTATTTTTTCTAAAACAGTTGTATATATACAATCTTGAGTTGGACCACTTGAATCTTTTTTTACAATAAGTCTGTCGCCAACCTCAACTTTTTGCATGTTTTCACCCTCAAGTAAAAACCAAATTAAACTGTCTACATCTTGAACTACAAGAGTTGAGTATATTGTTTGGTATCCTTCTTGGTCAGGTTTTATTACAAACTTATATCTTTTTGCCCAATATGGAGCTACTTGTGATACAGGTATGGTGACTTGTATTGAGTTTTTATTTGCTGATGATGAACAAGGAGTATAAACTATATTATAGGGGCTTACAAGAGCTGTTGATGAACGTGAAAAATCATCCATATAAACAATTCCTATCTCATATCCTCTATTACTATGTAAACTTCTTGCATTTCCAAGTTTATTAAATGTAACAAGACTACTTACTATACTATAATATTCATACGCATAAGTTCCAAGATTATTTACATCTTCATATTGCATTGCAACTAATTGCAAGTCAATATAAGTGTTTGTATTTATTGCTATTATTTTTATCGGTTGGTCTATAGCAGTAATTCCTGAAGCTCTTTTTTGCCATCCACTAGCTTGATTCGTAGGTATAGCACAATTAAAATAATCTGTAAGTGTACTTCCACCACAAGAAGTAGGGGTTGCAGGAATAGGGTCATATACAGGAAGTATATTTCCAACTGTTCCTACCCATTCTTGAAATTCAGTACTTTGAGATAAAGCATATGGACTTACATAATTTGCAGCAAGAGTAAATGTTAATGAAATATTTGTATTCCCTGTTTGTGTTGTAGGCGTTCCTCCTGTATAACTATCGTGTGTAAATTCTAATTGGACTTGTATTGTAGCCCCAACTATTAAAGTTGTATTATAATTTGGGCCAAAAGAAGCAAAATCTATTCTTAAAATAGAACTAGGCACACTATGACTTCCATCTATAGTGTAAACAGAATCTTCAGGGCCTGAATCTAAAGTCTCTGATGCTATAGCTTCTTGTATTAACTTTGCTTCATATGTAAGTTGTAATGGTTGTCCATAAAGTGATACCAAATCATACCCCTCAACATAGTTTCCATACATAATTCTATTGCCCATAAGCGTTTGAGCTTGAGCAAACCTTGGGACATTGTCATATAATCTTAATAACTCTGCTTCAGGTAAAACAGTAAAAATCTTACTGTTGTCAAATGTTAAAGTTTTATATGTATCATTTGCAATACCTAAGTCTGCTTTATTTTGTTTCTCAATTATTTTTATTATATTACTCTCCGACTGCTTAAATAATAAGTCTATTCCTAAAACAAGAGAGTTTCCTGTCCAATAAGTTACTTGACAAGCATTAAATGCATTTATCATTCCCTCATTCAAATATGCCTCAATAGTTAATTCAAAACCATTTGGCGTAAAAGCAATATCAGACCATTGAGATGTAGCTGAGTATTGACCATCGGCATATAAATATCTATAGGCAAATGATATAAACCTTTCCTCCATAAAATTCTGTTCTCCTTGAGTATTTACTAACTGTACAGTTGGAGATTCTATAGGTGGCTTTTTAATTACAAGTAATGACTCTTCAAGTATCGCTTGTCCTGTAAGGCCTCCCGCATCAATAAGCGGAGCACCTGAAGGTATAGCATAGTTTCTATTTATATTTATTGACCTTGGAGCATTATAGTTATCTGTAAAAAATAATAACTCTTGTATTTTATTTACTCCTGTAATTAAATATTGAGGATTAAAATTTAATGTTGTATCTACACCACCTCCATTATCTATAGTAATAACATGATACGTTAAAGAAAATGTATTTGTATTAAATGAAACGACTAAGTCAAGTTTACCTGTGTTACCTAATGGGAAACTAGGGTCATGTACAAACCAATAAATAGTTTCTATTGAACCATCTTCATATGCACCAATGCATCTAGCGTCTACACTTAATGGTGTATTTTGAAATCTTAAGGTTGTAAGTGAAATATTTCCTTTTGTATTTTCAATAACTCCAAATTCAGAATTTTCTGTCGAACCCATTCTGATATTCATTGCATCAATATACTCCCCATTAGGAACAACTCTCTCATCGAAAGTTTTGTTCATCTTACCTGCAACAAAATTTCTAGTAAACTTTGGCATTTTATTTCATTATCTTATCAAGACCTCTTAAATTCATTAAAAGTCTTCCGGGATGAATATTGCTTATTCTTATTTTTGCATTTCTTAATAATGCTTGTTTATCTTTTTTTGCTCTTTGAACAATATATTCTTGAACTCCAAATTTTGAATTTAAAATTTCGTATTTTACATAAGCATAAACATATGCTTCAAATAGCTTATTTACTGTAATTAAAGAATTATCTCCATTTTCCATTCCATCGGAAACATATTCAAGAATACATAATCTCTCAGACATTCCTGAATCAAAATTAATAACTCCTGATTTTTTGTCTATTGAAAATGTAGGATTAGCATTTGCTGTTTCTGTATTTAAACCAAACCTTGCACCTATAGCATAATCAAAATACCAAAAACCATCTACGTTATATCCTAATTGCCCATTAAATTGACTTCCTGCATTTAGATAAATTGATTTTTTTGTTCCTGTAATTCTATCAAAATCTATGTTAGAATATTGAGGAGACAAAGCATTTCCATTTGAGTCAAATAATATATTTGAAAGGTTATCTTGAAGATATGCTTTTGATGAAAGCGTTTGAATATTTTCACTTAAAGGTCTAAGTACACCATTTTCATATACAGATATTCTTACCCAATTAACATAATCAGAAGGTAAGATATATCTTAATGTATTTGGAACATTTAATTCTAAAACTTTTATTTCCTTAAATGCGTCATAGTTTAGTTCTTGAACTGCACGTTTTGCGTGGAACAATATTTTAAACCTTTCTTCGTTGTTTACCAAAGAATGGTTTCCTGAGTACATTAACAAAAAATTTGTTACTATGTCAGAAAGACTAACATACTGATACGAACCCCAATTTAAGTCCTCGGGATTGTTTCCATTATTCTCATAATATTCATACTGTGATATATATGCCATTTTTTATATATTATGGTATTTGTGCATTGTTTTCCATCTCTTCTTGCTTTCCAAATTGAACAGGCATTGGCTCTCTAATTGATATACCGCAATATTGAAGTATCTTAACAACTAATGAAGTTTCATTTTGATCTCCTATTTCAAAATCTTGATAATCAGTTTGCGTTTGGTCAAATACAGGCTCACCATTTGTTAATGAAGTATAAGTCCACTTAGGAACTTTAGGATATCTAAAGTAAGTACATTGAATCATACCTTCTTGATTTATTGTACTAGGATAAACTGTTATTGTATTTTTATCTTGAATATATGCAGGATATAAAGTAGAAGGAGATGTGATAGGAGACATATTAAGTAACGATATCTTTCCTGAACTAACTTTTTCTGCCTCACTATAAACAGATGACTTAAATATTCTATAATCTTTTAAAGTAGGCAAAGGTAAAGCTGTAAATATATCTAAAGATAATCCCAATATTGTAGTAGTAACAGACGTAATAGTGGCTGTAGCATGTGGAAATACAGATATATTTGTAACAATATCTCCAACTGAAACACCTGACGTAACAAAGTTTGCAGTTGTATCGTTTAATTGATTTAAAGAATTCGATGTTACTGTGCCACTTGCTAAAAGAGTTGTGTAACATAAAATTTTATTTATCATATACTCTTCATCTCCTGTAGTGGTCAGCGATGGAAGAAAATATATATTTGATGGTATATACGGTGTTATAGAAAAATTTAGACTCACCAAAGAATTTGTTACTATAAACTCTTCTATTTGTTCAGAATAAGATTTTCCAAAATCGGCATAATCTGTTCCTGATACCCTACCATTTTCTTTATTTATAATAGTATTATAATCAGAAAAATATTTCATGAATAATTCTAATTGCGCTTGTTGAGCATACAAATTAAAATCAGATGGAGAAATATATCCGTAGTTATTTTTATTTAAAATAGCAATTACAGTATTCCTTACAGAGTTTATCATACTACAAAGATAATAAAAAAAAAGGCACTCTATTAAAGTGCCTATTTAATAAAATATATATTAATTATTTTAGACTTATTTCTAAGAACTTTAAAACCTCAATACCTTCATCTGACTTCAAGAATAAAGCAACTGTTTCAAATGGATCTTCACCAAATGGTATACTCATCATTTTCTTCTTATTGCTCTTTGTATTAAACCATACTTCTCTTTGTCCATTTCTAAATTGCAATAAATTATGAGCAAAAAATAATTGCACATTTGATTGTAATTTAAGTAAAGGGTCATTAAGTATTTCTAAAAATGACTTAGGTTCTCTTTTAGCATAAATTAATACATCTCTACGCAACTCTGCAGTTGATACGGTTGTAACATCTTTTTGAAACATTACTCTACTTACTACTTCAAGTTGCTCAATGCTTAATTGTCTTGCTTCAATTAATGCATCTACTTCAAAGTTTAAATCTTCAACTTCTTTTGCAGCATCAACTGTTTTGTCTACTTCTACAAAAACACTTCCATTCATAGGATGATAATGTAAGAATTGTTGTAGAACAGGATTTGTTCTTGAAACATTTAAAAATCCATCGTCAAAAATAACAGGCTCAAGAATAAAATTTCCGTCTTGTTCATCTTCAAATGGTGACTTTTGATTCCTCGCATAACGAAGTGCTCTATTTGTATTGTTTTCTTCATCAAAGTAAAGAAGTGGAAATCTAGATGTGTTTCTAGATGGCAACGTAAAAGATATTGGCGTTGCATTACTTTTTAATTTGTAGGTCTTATCTACTGTTGTTGTGTTTTTTTTCATTTTTATTTAATTTAAGTTGTTACTAAAAAAATAGAGAGGGACACTGATGTCCCTCTCTTGATTTAATCATTTGTTATTATGCTCCGTAACGGAATAATACAAAGTTATTCGCACCTAAAGTACAAACAGCACGCTCAGATAAGAAGTTAACTTCCATTGCATCTAAGTCACTATTGTTAGCACCTCCGGCTGAACCTGTAATCCAAGTCTTATATTTTCTATCTTCTGCTTCAGAAGCACGATATCTAACATGTAAGAAAGGTCGCTTTGCATTTTTACCCATTATTTGGTCATATACATTCGTTGAACCTGCAGGAACTAAAAGTCCTGTAACAGCTTTAGAAGCTGCAGCAGTAGACATTCCTCCACGCATTGTTGGGTCATTTAAGTATTTCCAATCAGTCTTGTAGAAATCATAACCTCTTCGGAATCCTGTAAAGCCTAAGTTTAACGCCATGTCTTTGTCATTGTCAAATAGACCATAAGAAGTACCACCTGCTCCATAAGAGTTTTGTGCTGCTAACATATCGTCAATGTCAAATCCAAAATCACGATTAACAAATAGTACGTTTTCTTCAATAGCACCTTGCTTATCTAAACGAGAGATAACAGTGTCCCAATCAGCAAGGTTTTGTGGATTACCACCACCCCAAACATTTCCACGACTATTTATTACATAGAAAATACCTTCAGAACCTCCTGCTGTTCCAAGTACTGCTGCTGCTCCTGATGCTGCTTGAGCAGGAACTGCTTCAATCATTGCAGTTTCAAGATAGTCTTCAAAACGTAAACGAGTTTCATGCTCTGACTTCAAATACCAAAGGTATCCTGAAGCACCATTCTCAGTAGTTACTTCAACCCAACCAATTTGAGCCATGTCTGAACCATTTACTGCATACTTGTCTTTGATGATAATAGGCTTGTTAGTAAAGATTTCATCTTCAGCCTCCAAAGAACCTACCATTCCATATGTTCCTTTTTTAAATTCTGAACCGTAAACAAATACAGTACAAGTCATCGCGTTAACAATAGAAGGAGTAGCCTCATAGAAAGCTATTGTAACAACTAAACCTGAAACAACCGTAACAATTGCTTTATTACTTACTCCTGTTGCATTGTCTTGAATCAATAAAGTTTGTCCAACTCGAATAGCTGCCGTAGTAGCTCCCGGGTCTGAAATAGTAAAAATTATTG
>BS_KBA_SWE02_21mDRAFT_10000972_pt1 | contig 10827 bp, 6 predicted proteins | sample BalSeasSWE02_21m_FD_9196 | JGI IMG/M metagenome (IMG submission 9196)
CTGTGGAAGTGTAAAAAAAACACAAGAAGCCATCAACTATGGTAATTATGATGAAGCGATAAATATTGCATTAAAAAATCTTAGAAGTGATAAATTTAAGAAAAACAACGAACCATATGTTTTAATGCTGGAAGAAGCATACATAAAGGCTAATGTAAGAGATCTTGAACAAGTAAAATTTCTTCAGAAAGATGCAAATTCTTCAAATTTAGAAAGTATTTATACCATTTATTCAAACTTAAATAACAGACAGGAAATAATAAAACCACTACTTCCAATCCCAATTATTAGCAAAGGAAAAAATGCCAAGTTTCATTTTAATGATTATTCAAATGAATTAATAAGCAGTAAACAAAACCTTTCTAAATATTTATATGACAATGCTAAAAATTCACTAACAATTTCACAAAGCAAAAGTGATTTTAGAAATACTTATAATGATTTAGTTTATTTAAATAAAATCAATCCGAATTACAAAGAAACCAATGCTTTAATTGAAGAAGCTCATTACAAAGGTATCGATTTTGTGTTTGTATACATGCAAAATAAAACAGAACAGGTAATTCCATTGCGTTTGGAAGATGATTTGTTAAATTTTGAAACTTATGGATTAAATACATTTTGGACAGTTTATCATAACAATAAGCAACAAGAGGTAAATTACAGTTACGAAATAGAATTAAATCTAAGAGAAATTATCATATCACCTGAACAAATTCGTGAAAAAGAAATTATCCAAGAAAAACAGGTGAAAGATGGCTGGAAATACCTTCAAGACGCTAAAGGAAATAACATAAAAGATAGCTTAGGAAACGCAATCAAAGTAGATAAATTTAAAACAATTAGAAGTACGATTTATCAAAATACACAGTTTAAATCGGTTCAAATAATTGGACAAATTAAATATTTTGATTTAGAAAGTAATCAAATAATTAAATCCTTCCCGTTAGAAAGTGGATTTGTATTTGAGCATAGTTATGCAACATACAGAGGTGATAGAAATGCTATAAACAACGAGTATTTAGATTTGTTAACCTACAAATATGTACCATTTCCTAGCAATGAACAAATGATTTATGACAGTGGTGAAGATTTGAAATTGAAAATAAAAAACATCATTTCATCCAACAACCTTAGATAAAACCACTTTAAAAATTAAGCGCTTTTTTTATGGCTTCAACACTAATTTGATTGTGTGAATCATGATAAATCACTTGCTTTTTATAAATAACTAAAACTTGAGGTGATTGGTGTGTTACATTAAATTTAATAGTTATTTCATTAGACAAATCTCTATTTTTAATTAAATCTAAAAAATACAATTCAATTTCTGAATCTGGTAAATTATATTCATTTTCAAAATTTTTAAGTACCATTCTACTAATTCCACATCTGGTACTATGTTTAAAAATTAGCACAGCCTTTGAGTTTGACAAACTAATAATATCCGCTAATTGACTCATTTCATTTAAAGCAACCCAATTGATATTTGGTATTTCATTTTCTACTTCATTAGATTTAAACATGCTACTAAATAATCCCATTTTATATTGTTTTTTAAACTTGGTCGAAAAATTTCATATTACTTTCAAAAAAAAGACAAACTGTCTACAAACCCCTTAAAAACAAGACACTGTGTCATAAATTAACCGTTTTAAGCTCTTGGAATATTTTTTGAAGCAGCAAATATATACACAATAAAATAAAAAGTTATGAACTTTAATAAATTTACGATAAAATCGCAAGAAGCTATCCAAGCAGGTCAGCAAATTGCACAAAACTTTGAACATCAACAAATTGAAAATTCTCATATTTTAAAAGGAATTTTTGAAGTTGACGAAAATGTAACACCTTTTATTTTAAAAAAACTAGGTGTTAATATTGATTTGTTTAAAACACTGATTGATAAAACACTGGAAAGTTATTCTAAAGTAACTGGCGGTGAAATTATGCTCTCTCGTGATGCTTCTAAAATGCTAAATACAGCTACAAATGAAGCAAAAAAAATGAATGATGAATATGTTTCAATTGAGCATTTATTACTGGCAATTTTTAACACAAAAGATACGACATCACAAATTTTAAAAGATCAAGGAGTTACTGAAAAAGGTTTAATTGCTGCAATTGAAGAGTTAAGGCAAGGGAGCAATGTAACTTCACAAAGTGTTGAAGAAACATACAATTCGTTAAATAAATTTGCCAGAAATTTAAATCAATTAGCTAAAGACGGAAAATTGGATCCTGTAATTGGTCGAGATGAAGAAATTAGAAGAATCCTTCAAATTCTTTCACGAAGAACAAAAAATAATCCAATATTAGTTGGTGAACCAGGAACTGGTAAAACCGCTATTGCTGAAGGTTTAGCACATAGAATTATAAAAGGTGATATTCCTGAAAATCTAAAAGACAAGCAAATTTATTCCTTAGATATGGGAGCACTTATTGCTGGCGCAAAATACAAAGGTGAATTTGAGGAGCGATTAAAATCTGTAATCAAAGAAGTAACTTCTTCAAATGGAGAAATTGTGTTGTTTATAGATGAAATCCACACGCTTGTTGGTGCCGGTGGTGGACAAGGTGCTATGGATGCTGCTAATATTTTAAAACCAGCTCTGGCTCGTGGCGAACTTAGAGCAATTGGAGCCACTACCCTAGATGAATATCAAAAATATTTTGAGAAAGATAAAGCACTGGAAAGACGTTTTCAAAAAATAGTTGTTGATGAGCCAGATACTGAAAGTGCTATTTCAATTTTAAGGGGAATTAAAGATAAATATGAGAATCATCACAAAGTTCAAATAAAAGATGAAGCTATTATTGCTGCTGTAGAACTTTCACAACGTTATATTACCAATCGGTTTTTACCCGATAAAGCAATTGACTTAATTGATGAAGCGTCGGCAAAATTACGTATGGAAATCAATTCAAAACCAGAAGAATTGGATGTTTTGGATCGTAAAATTATGCAGATTGAGATTGAAATTGAAGCCATAAAACGTGAAAATGATGAAAAGAAATTGGCTTCATTAAAAAAGGACGTTGCAAATTTAAAAGAAGATAGAAATGAAATAAGTGCAAAATGGACCAGCGAAAAAGAATTGATTGATAAGGTTCAGGCAAGTAAAGAAGCTATTGAAAATTTCAAATTAGAGGCTGAACGTGCTGAACGTGAAGGTGATTATGGAAAAGTAGCCGAAATTAGATATGGAAAAATAAAAGAAGAACAAGCAATTTTGGAAAAACTTCAAAAAGAAATGGCTGAGAATCAAGATTCAACATTGATAAATGAAGAAGTTACCAGAGATGATATTGCAGAAGTTGTGGCAAAATGGACAGGTATCCCTGTAACCAAAATGTTACAAAGTGAACGTGAAAAATTATTGCTTTTAGAAGATGAATTGCACGATAGAGTTGTTGGACAAAATGAAGCTATTGAAGCGGTAGCTGATGCGGTAAGACGCTCCAGAGCTGGTTTACAAGATCAAAAAAAACCTATGGGAACTTTCTTGTTTTTAGGAACTACTGGTGTTGGTAAAACGGAATTGGCAAAAGCCTTGGCTGAATATTTATTTGATGATGAAAATTCGATGACACGAATTGATATGAGTGAATATCAAGAACGCCACGCTGTAAGCCGTTTAATTGGTGCACCTCCAGGATATGTAGGTTATGATGAAGGCGGTCAATTAACGGAGGCGGTGAGAAGAAAACCATATTCTGTGATTTTGTTAGATGAAATTGAGAAAGCACATCCTGATACTTTTAATATTTTATTGCAAGTATTGGATGAAGGCAGATTAACTGATAATAAAGGACGTGTCGCAGATTTTAGAAATACCATTATTATTATGACATCAAATATGGGAGCTCATATTATTCAGGAACGATTTGAAAAAATGGATATGGCTAAAAGAGATCAGGTAACTGAAGCTACAAAAGTTGAAGTTATTGGGTTACTTAGACAAACTATACGTCCTGAGTTTTTAAATAGAATAGATGAGATTATTATGTTTACACCATTAAACAGAGCTGAAATCAATCAGATTGTAAAAATTCAATTGAATGGTTTGGTTAAAATGTTGAAAGAAAAAGAAATTCAAATTGAATATACTGAAGATTTGGTTGAAGCCTTGGCAACTAAAGGATTTGACCCTCAATTTGGAGCANGACCAGTTAAAAGAGTGATTCAAAAAGAGGTGCTAAATCAACTTTCAAAAGAAATTTTAGCAGGTAAAATTACGGCAACAAGTCATATTTTATTAGATGCTTTTGATGATAAAATAGTATTTAGAAATAAATAAAATTTGGTAAAATAATTTAAGTAGGCTGTTTGGAATAATTTCAGGCAGCCTTTTTTTATGTATATTCGTTTTTTAAACTTTTATCATGAAAAATTATATTTTTATTTTATTTGTATTTCTTTTTTCATTAAATATTGAAGCGCAAGAACCTGAGACCACAACTTATTATTTTATCCGTCATGCTGAAAAAGACAGAACAAATGATTCAAATAAAAATCCAAATTTAACAAAAAAAGGAATCCATAGAGCTGAAAATTGGAGTGCCATTTTTGAAAATATAAAATTCGATTTAATTTATTCAACAAAATTTAATAGAACTATCCAAACAGCAGAACCAGCAGCTATAAAACAACATTTGGAAATTCAATATTACAGTCCGAGTCATTTATATGATGAAGATTTCAAATTAAAAACAACAGGAAAAACTGTTTTAGTTGTAGGTCATAGCAATACAACTCCTCAATTTGTAAATGATATTTTAGGGGAAGAAAAATACCCTGAAATTAATGATGATAACAATGCAAACTTGTATATAGTCACCATTCAAAACAAAAATAAATCTTCTATTTTACTGGAAATTAATTAAAATAAGAACGTTGTTTTAACAAAACTAATCATCTTGAGGTGGCACTCCATGGATTTCTTCATAAACCGCGTCAAAATTATCATATAAATAAACACGTAATTTTTTCCTATAATCTTCATTGAGCCAATTGATAAAACTGGTTGTGCTTTTACAAATACAACGAATGTATTGGTTAATTCGGTAGTCAATATCGTCATTTAACAAACCTGACAATGCTAAAGCATCATAAATATCTTCACTGTTTTCAATACAAATTTTAGCATGTTGTTCAATTGATTCTTTTAAAACTTCTTTAGATGATTTCCCACTATGAATCAATGTTACATATGATTCTTTTATATTAAAAAATACATCATTAGAATTGGAAAATTTCTTCCTTGTTTCCTCTGGCATTTCATACCTGAAATTGCTTTCTAATTCTTCATCATTTAAAATATTATCGATGTAATAATTAGGCGATTTAAATATTTTTTGCCAGTTTAAATTAGATCCCCACATACCAAACCTGTGAAAATTATTCCCTAAATCAATAATATTAAAGGTTGTTTTGTTTTTTAAAATACGTGAACCACGACCAATCATTTGATAATAAAGCGTTAATGATCTGGTGGCCCTGTTTAAAATGATAGTATCAACTGTAGGCTCATCGAAACCTGTCGTTAAGATACTAACAGAACTTAAAATTGCATTGGGTGTATGTTTGAACCATTTTAAAATTTGCTCACGTTCTTTCCTAGATGCCGTATTGTCTAAATGTTGAACAGGATATCCCGCTGTTTTAAAAGTATGGTAAACATTGATTGATGTACTGATACCATTGTTAAAAATAAGCGTTTTCTTATCTTTTGATCTTTCTTCATAAGCTTCAACCAATTTACCCAGCATATTTCCGCTGGTATATAAATCATCTGAAGATTTCACTGTATAATCTCCATTAGCTCCTACTACAAGTGAGGTTAAGCCAACATTATAAGAATAAGTAATAGGGTTTGCTAAAAACTCATTTTTAATTAAAGTTTCTATGGTTTCACCTACAATTAATTCTTCATAATTATCTGTCATAGGTAACAGAATATTAGAACTTAAAGGTGTTGCAGTAACACCTAAAAAAAACGATTTACTAAAGAATTTAAATATTTTAGTGAAAGAATTGTAATGTGCTTCATCGATAATTACCAAACCAATATCTGAAATATCCAATTTATTATCGTTTAATCTATTGTTCAAAGTTTCAACCATAGCCACATAACAGCTATAAACCTGATGATCATCTAAATTTGCTTTGCTGTCAATTATTTTATTCACAACACCAAATTCAGAAAGCATATTGGATGTTTGCTTACACAACTCAATTCTATGCGTTAAAACCAACACCTTCTTTTGATGATGTTTCAGATATTGACGAACTATTTCAGAAAAAATAACAGTTTTACCCCCGCCAGTTGGCAATTGATATAATAAATGATAATCTTCAGGAGCTTCTTCAAACCTTTTAAAAATCTTTGTAATAGCCTCTTTTTGATAACTATACAAATCTTTACCTGTTTTTCTGTCTTCTATTTCTGTTTTGGATAAACGCACATTTCAATTTTAAAAACTTGTAAAAATACAGCCTTAAAAGGGTAATTGCACTATTTTTCTTTAAAAAAAAATTAAAAACTAAATTTCACTTAAAAATATATTGACTTTTATGCTATAATTTACTTTCTAAACCTAGAATACATAGTCAGTTTCTTCTTGGTGTTAATAAAATACACCCCTGTTAATAAAACAACTGCTGCTATTATAGATTGAGTTGTAATCTGTTCATTTAACAAATACCAACCCAATACCATTGCAATTACTGGATTTACATACGTTGATGTTGCTACTTTTTCAGGAGAAACTACTCGTAATAAATAATTAAACGAAGTAAAAGCTACAATACTGCCAAACAAAACAAGTAAAATCATAGACAATTGAACAGGTTGACTCCATTGTGAGGGTAAAGTCCAAGTTTCACCAAATACTAAACTTGCTATTAATAACATACTTCCACCTGTAATCATTTGGTATCCCGTATTTATGAAAAAGTTGGAAGGTAAATCAGCTTTAGAAACAAATAAACTACCATAAGACCAGCTTAACATACAAGCAAAAATCATGAGCATTCCAATGGCTGAACCTTCTTGAGCAATCAATTCTTTTTGGCTTACCAACAAATAAATTCCAATAATTCCCAATAATACACCAACCATAGACATAGGTAATATTTTTTTACCTTCAAAAAATCGCATCATTAATAATATTCCCAAGGGCTGCGCAGAAATTTCCAAGGCAGCAAAACCACTGTCAACATATTTTAAAGCCCATACTACCCCACCATTTCCAAAAGTTAAAAACAAAAAACCTACAATTGCACAGTTTTTAAATTGTGCTTTGGTAATTTTTAGACTATAGCCTAAAATTCTGGCTATTATAAATATTAAAACACTCGCAACTAAAAACCGAATAGATGCCAACATGAGAGGTGGTAACTCGGTAACTGCAATTTTGTTTAACAAATAGGTTGATCCCCAAATAACATAAATTGAAAAAAAAGCCAAAATAATTAAAATTGGGTTACTTGGTTTATTCATTTTTTATGTGATTATAAAAATTAAAAATCAATTGTCAAATGTATACTTTTAATTCTGAGTTTCAACTTGAATTAATTCTAAGCCTTGATTGATCCCTTTTTCTATAGCAGGCACACCGCGATCCATCCAAACAGGTTTTAAATCTCCTTTTAAATAGTAATCAAAAAACTGCGCTAATCTTATATTGAAATCTTTACGATTTTGATATTTTACTGGCCAATGTGGCTCATCATTGTAATTTAAGAACCAAGAAGGTTTTCCCAATCTTCGCAAGGCAGTGAAAAATTCAATTCCCTGATACCAAGGCACATGACCATCGGCATCATTGTGCATAATTAACAATGGTGTATTTATTTTATCAACACTAAAAATCGGCGAATTTTCAATATAACGGGCAGGATATTCCCATGGAGTTCCTCCTATTCTACTTTGAGTATGTTCGTATTGAAACTGTCGACTTAAACCTGTCCACCAGCGAATTCCTCCATAAGCACTTATCATATTTGGAACAGGAGCGCCAGATTCAGCAGCTTTAAAAATATCAGTTTTTGTAACTAAATAAGCAATTTGATATCCTCCCCAACTATGTCCTTGAACACCAATATTATCTTTGTCTATAAATCCTTTTTCAATTAATGAAGTGACACCCGGAATAACACAATTGTAAGCGCTCTCGCCAGGGTAACCAATACGATAATGCACATCAGGATTGAAAATTATATAACCACGACTTGCGTAAAAGCTATAATTAATTGAAGATCGACCATATGAAGGTTCTTTATAGTTGTTCAAATCATCCGAACTTTTTTCATAAAAATTTACCAATAGCGGGTATTTTTTATTTGGATCAAAATTTTCAGGTTTGATAAGCATACCTGTAAGTTCAACACCATCTAATGATGTCCAATTTATCAACTCAGCAGTTCCCCAATTGTATTCACTTTGCTGTGGATTTGCATTACTTATAACAATGTGTTTTTTAAAATTTAAATCTGAATAAAGAATATTTGGAAATTCTATAAAAGATTCTCGCGTGAAAATCACTTTTTCACTTTCTCTAGCTTTTACAGGAGTTGAATAGCTGTAAGGTTCCATCATTAGTTGTTCCCCTTTTAAACTTTTAAAATTCAATTTATAATAACCCGAAGACTTATTACTTTCATTAAAATTGGTTAACAACCAATCTTTATCTGTTGGAATAAATCGTTCTTCAGAATCCATTTTTGCATATCTGAAAACTATTTTATCATCACGACCATTTGTCAATTTTCTGCTTTGACCATTTTCTGGATTAAATTCCCAAATATCATATCTGTCATAGATAATAATAGAAGCATCATTTGCAGTCCAACCTGCTAGACCATAAGAATTTGGATAATTGGGTGAATCATTCAATTCATCATAAAAAACTTTATCGGAAGTCAATTTTTTTAACTTTTTTGAAGTTAAATTAACTGTAAACCAAATACTGTCTACAGGATTGTATCCATACGCATATTTTCCATTTGGACTCAACCTTACCCTGCCAGACATTTTCTTTAATATTTCAATGGTTTCACCTGTATTGATATTTATTATGGCGTAATCTCTTGCATTTTGACCAGTCCACTGACTTTCTAATTCATAAGGTGTTGAATTGTTTACCAAAGCAAACATTGCATTTCCTTCATTTCCAATTTCAGCATCTGGAAATTCAACTGTTGCCAACTGAATTAATTTATCATTATTTAAATGAATGACTGTTTCATAAGATTTCTTTAAATCATTTTTCAGCTGTAATTCTTGCACTGTATATAATTGAGGTTCATTGTATGTCCAAACTTCAACATTTACAATTTCTCCTTCTAACAATGTTGTGTCTTTAACTATTGGAGGTTTTGCCAAGCCAAAATAAAGTTTGGTTTCATCTTTTGAAAAAGTAATTTTCCCATCGGCAGAAACCAAGTAATTCTTTGGAGAAGAAGTATTGTCAACCAGTTTTTTTGCTAGTTTATTCCCATCACGCCAAATGTACAATTCATGAGGTCGTACTTGTATTTTTGTTGTATCTACATCAACAACAAAACCCAAGTTTTTACCTGAATCACTAAAACTTAACTGAGCATATTTCGCCTTATCACCTTTAAAAACATTAATATTATTATTGTTCTCTAAATCAATCATATAAACCCCATCACTTGAAGTTGAATCAATACCCGAAGTTATGTATGCCAATCGTTTTCCTTCTTTAGCAAAAATGAAATCTTTCACAAATTTAACAGTATCTTGCTCACCTGAATGAAGGTTTCTAAGTACCAAATGATAGCCAGTATCTTTACCAACTTTTTTTATTTTTTTTGTCGTTTTTAACTTTACACTATCTGCTTCTTTACTTTCAGTTTTTTTCTTTTTATCAGCCTTTACTTCATCTAACAAATAAGCCACATAACCTTCCCATTTTTCAGGAAGTTTGTATGATTTTACATTGGCAATTTTAACCAAAGATTTATCCGTTAAATTATAGATACCCAATGTGTCTTTCGGAAGTTTGTCTTTATCAATTTTTTTTCGTTGCAAAGCTCTAATACTATCTTTAAAAGGCTTAATAGTGAAAATTGCATACTTAGAATTGTAGGTGAATTTACCTTCCTCACCCCTCATATATTCAAAAATTAAGTTGGTTTTGGCATCTTTAATTTTTAAAAATTGATCCTGCTCCCCTTTTTCTAGAGAATACATTATAAAATTTCCATCTGAAGAAATGGTTTTACTCTTGATTGTATTCCAAAGTTCAACATCTGAATGGTCTAATATTTTCTTTTGTGCTGAAATTGTTAATGAAGCAAATATTAATAAAATTGATAAAACTGTTTTCATAAAATAAATTTTAAACTGAAAGATAAATATAGGTATTCAAATGATTATGATTGGTAACATTTAGTAAAAAAATTATAAATTTAAAATCTTCAAGTACAACTTTTTTTAATATTTTAGCTTACTAATTTTAAAACCAAATTATGAATATTATTAAAGTAGCCTCGCTCTTAATTGTTACCTTATTAATTGTACCTATAATCAGCTACTTTTTTGGAACACCTTTGGGGGATATTGAATGGTTGGCACTAAAAAACGTTATGTATGTTGCTGTAGGAGTAATTGTTTATTGTTTTGTAGCAGGTGAACTTACCGATAATAAAAGTCAGGTTGATAAACTTTGGAGTATTATACCAATTGCCTATGTATGGATTATTGCCTCTTATGGTGATTATTCAATTAGATTGTTAATTATGGCTGTTTTAGTTGCTCTTTGGGGAATTAGATTGACTTATAATTTTTCAAGAAC
>BS_KBA_SWE02_21mDRAFT_10000973_pt1 | contig 10824 bp, 9 predicted proteins | sample BalSeasSWE02_21m_FD_9196 | JGI IMG/M metagenome (IMG submission 9196)
GATATGTTAATGCTTCAGGAGATAACAAAAGGAACCAATATTTTAATCCTGAGTGATGAGGTGTATGAACACATTATTTTTGATAATGAAAAACATCAAAGCGCTTGTTTATTTCCTGATTTAAAATCAAGAAGCTTGATAGTAGCCTCTTTTGGAAAAACGTTTCACAATACGGGATGGAAAACAGGCTATTGCTGTGCTCCAAAAGAGCTGACGGAAGAATTTAGAAAAGTGCATCAGTTTAATGTGTTTTGTGTGAATCACCCAGTGCAGAAAGGGTTGGGGGAATACCTCAAAGAACCCAGTCATTATCTGGAATTGTCACAATTTTATCAGGAAAAAAGAGACTTGTTCTTAAGCCTTATTAAGCCATCAAGATTTAAGTTTACACCTTCAAAAGGAACCTATTTTCAGGTTTTAGATTATTCTGAAATCACTGCAGAAAATGATGTGGNATTTGCTAAGCGATTAGTCATAGAATCTGGTATTGCAGCCATTCCATTATCAGTTTTTAACAGCCATAATTTAGACAATAAAGTGTTGCGATTTTGCTTTGCAAAAACGAATGACACATTAAAAGAAGCTGCCGAAATTTTAAACGCTATTTAATTATGCAAGATCATCTTAAAATTGCTCTTATCCAATCTGATTTAGTTTGGGAAGCCCCTAAAAAAAATCGTAAACATTTTAAAGAAAAAATAGAGACTATTACCGAGGCGGTGGACCTTATTGTGCTTCCTGAAATGTTTTCAACAGGATTCACCATGAATGCTGCTGCGGTAGCAGAAGTTATGAACGGGAAAACCATTGAATGGATGAAAAACATGGCCTTAAAAACAAATGCGGCGGTGGTTGGTAGTTTAATTATTTCTGAAGACAAAAAATTCTTTAATCGCTTGTTATTTGTAGAGCCTTCCGGCAGTATTCACTATTATGATAAAAGGCATACTTTTACTTTAGCGGGAGAACATAAAATCTATACGGCGGGCACAAAAAAAGTAATTATTGATTATAAAGGTTGGAAAATATGTCCTTTAATATGCTATGATTTACGTTTTCCTGTCTGGGCGAGAAACACAGACGATTATGATGTTTTAATGTATGTTGCCAATTGGCCAAAACCAAGAATTTTAGCTTGGGATACTTTACTTAAAGCCAGAGCCATTGAAAACATGTGTTATTGTGTTGGAGTGAATAGAATTGGAATTGATGAAGGACAAAATGAATATTCTGGTAATTGTGCGGTTTATGATGTGTTAGGGAATACCATAACTAATATGAAGCCAAACAGAGAACAAATTGAAGTGGTGACTTTAGACAGAAACCACATTAATTTTTATAGGAACAAACTTAAATTTTTGAATGATAGAGACGCGTTTAATCTTCTTTAAATTCTAAAATTTCAGATATTCCCCAGTCTGCACGAATTTCTATTTCTTTAAAAAAGCTAATTTTTTCGGGCTGTATTTTCTGTAAATAGTTACCGGAGTCAAACTTTTTATTGCCATTAGTGTCCCAAATTACTCTGATAAAATATTTTCCAGGAGCCAAATTTAAAAAATCAATTACTTCGAATTTTGATGAAAATTGTTCAAATTTAACTTCATCTTTATCATTTGTCAATTGCAAAATAATGGGATAAGTAGCATTAATTAAAGTAAAACGGGCATAACCAAAATCTGATTCTTTTTTGGTTCTTAGATTATAGTTTAAAGTATCATTTACATTGCCAAAAAAGTCAGTAAACCCTTCAGGTAAAACCCTTATTTTATAAATATTTTCTGCAGTCTTATTAAAATTAAAAACATAATTGTTATTTATAGTATCAAAAGAAGTCGTAAAATCTACAGAGGTTGAATCCTTGTCTATGATGGCCATTTTTGCAGGGTCAAACGATTTAAAAGGAATACTTGCATTAATTTTAAAATCTTCTTCATAACCAATGGAACCCACTGCAATAGGTTTAATAGTTAAGGAATCGCGCTTCATATCCCGAAGTTTTACGGTGTACTCCTTTTCAAATTTAAGATGAGANACTTTAAAAACTAAGGAATCCGTTTCTAGTTTTGGAGTATACCAATAATACAGTGAATCCGTTTTAATGTCTTTTGTGATTCTGGATTCAAAATTCTCGGGGACCTCTGAAAGTAAATTAATCTTCATGTTTTTATAATCACCTTCATAGCCAAATACTATTTTATTGCCAGCCATTAAAAGTGGTCTGGTAGGCTTGAAATCTACCTCTTCATTAAATAACTTTAAATCATATAAAGAATCTGTAGGTACTGTAACAAATTGCTTATAAAACGCTATTTTATCCGTTTTTTGTTGAAATTTATTATCGCCATTTCCGTCTTTTAAAGCATATAACATATAGGTGCCAGCTTTAATATTTTCAACGGAAAAGGTGCTTACACTATCTAAAGTGTTTGTTATATATTTGGGATTTTCTTTATAAACGATGGAATCATTAAAAGTAGAATCTACTTCATATAATCCAACGGAAACAAAAGTGTCCGGTTTTCTGTTTAAGGCATCAAAAATCTGACCATTTACACTTAAGGAATCTATATAATTTCCTGTAGAAAAAACGTATCTATAAAAAGGAAAAGGATTTTCTTCATTATTGTCTGATATACTGTTTCCAAAGTTAAAAGCGTAGGTGGTATTAGGTTGAAGGGTGTCAAAAATCTTGATGGATATATATTTGCTCGCATTGCCTAAAGGAGTAATTTCAGGCTGCGTTTTCATGGGTGGTGAAATAATGAGTTGTTTTTGAACATCTTTAATTTTAATATACTCATCAAAATAGATTCTTATTTCTTTTTGATCAAAATTAATATTAAAATTTTCTGGTTCAGATTTCTCAATAGTAGGAGGTGTAACATCTTTTTCGCCGCCTTGAGGTGTTCCTCTATTGGCACAATTAGCAAAAATTAAAGCAATAAAGAGTATAAAAATAAAATTTGAAAGCGTTTTATTCATTACCAAAATTAAATTTAAGCAAACCTACATAATTTTGTAGATATAACGACAAACTCACTGAGCAATTGCCATGGAAGCAACACTTATTTTTACATTTTCAGCTTGATTTAATACATTAATACACGCTTCCATTGTGGCACCTGTTGTAATTAGGTCATCAACCAAAAGGATGTGTTTATTGGCAATAGCACTTGTGTTTTGAAGTGTAAAAAGCTCCTCATTATTGGTCCAGCGGGCAAAACGATTTTTAAGAACCTGAGATTGTGTATTAGTGACTTTTAAAAGCACATTATCAACATATTGTGCGTTTAATGCCGTTGCAATATGCTGTGCAAATTTAGCTACTTGATTATAGCCTCTTTTTTTAAGTTTGTTTTTGTGAAGTGGCACCGGAATAACCATATCAATTTCTGAATACTCTTTTAAGGTTTTCAGTTCTCCACCCAGCCAATCACCTAAAAAGACACCAATAGATTCTTGCCCTTTATATTTCAGGCTATGAATAAGTTGTTGCACAAGGCCCTTTTTTTCAAAACGAAATAGTGCCGTGCCATTTTCCACTTTTACTCTGGCATAGAACACTTTTAAAACATTGTTGTCACCATTGAAATGAAAATTGGTTACAGGCAATTCATTTCTACAATTGGTACAGAGGTCTTCTTCATAATCATTTAATACTTTATGACAGGCATAGCATACTTTTGGAAAGAATAAATCTATAATAGCTTTAAACATTTCAAAACAAATAGGTTCTTATGTAAACTTAACTAAAAAATATATGAATCTGGCACATAATTTTTAACAAACAACTCCATTTGTTTGAATCGCTTTTTTATTTTTGCAGCATGATAAATCAAGACGATCAATTTAAGAAAGTAATATCACATGCCAAAGAGTATGGATATGTGTTTCAAAGTAGTGAGATATATGATGGTTTAAGTGCTGTGTATGATTATGCACAAAACGGAGCCGAACTAAAGAAAAATATTCGTGAGTACTGGTGGAAAGCCATGGTGCAATTGAATGAGAATATTGTGGGAATAGATGCGGCTATTTTTATGCATCCAACTACCTGGAAAGCTTCAGGTCATGTAGATGCTTTTAATGATCCATTAATCGACAATAAAGATTCAAAAAAACGATATAGAGCAGATGTCTTAATAGAAGATTATTGTGCTAAGATTGAAGCTAAAATTGATAAGGAAGTTGAAAAGGCTGCAAAGAGATTTGGTGACACATTTGATAAAGAACAGTTTTTAGATACGAACACACGAGTTGTTGAATATCAGGAAAAAATAAACACGACCCTTTCAAGAATGGCGAAATCTTTAGAAAAAGAAGATTTAGCTGATGTAAAGGCTCTTATTGAGGAATTGGAAATTGCAGATCCTTTAACCGGATCAAGAAATTGGACAGACGTTAAACAATTCAACTTGATGTTTGGCACGAAATTAGGAGCATCTGCTGAAAACGCGATGGATTTATATTTACGTCCAGAAACGGCTCAAGGTATTTTTGTCAACTTTTTAAATGTTCAAAAAACAAGTCGTTTGAAAATTCCTTTTGGGATTGCACAAACGGGAAAAGCTTTTAGAAATGAAATTGTTGCCAGACAATTCATTTTTAGAATGCGAGAATTTGAACAAATGGAAATGCAATTTTTTATCAAACCGGGTACGCAAAAAGAATGGTACGAGCAATGGAAACAAACCAGACTTAAATGGCATTTGTCATTAGGGCTGGGTGCTGAAAATTATCGTTTTCATGACCATGAAAAATTGGCGCATTACGCAGATGCGGCAGCTGATATTGAATTTAAATTCCCATTTGGTTTTAAAGAATTGGAAGGTATTCATTCACGTACTGATTTTGATTTAAGTCAGCATGAAAAATTTTCAGGCAAGAAATTGCAGTATTTTGATCATGAAGACAATTCAAGTTACGTGCCGTATGTTGTTGAAACCTCCATTGGATTAGACAGAATGTTTTTAGCGGTATTTTCAAATTCTTTGAAGGAAGAAACTCTGGAAGATGGCAGTACCAGAACGGTATTAGCTTTGCCAAGTGTTTTGGCTCCTGTAAAGGCGGCCGTATTTCCATTAGTTAAAAAAGATGGATTACCAGAAATAGCACAACAAATTGTAGACGAGTTAAAATGGGAATTTAACGTGGTCTATGATGAAAAGGATGCGGTTGGAAGACGCTATAGAAGACAAGATGCCAATGGTACGCCTTTCTGTATTACTGTAGATCATGACACCTTAGAAGATAAAACGGTNACCATTCGTCACAGAGATACGATGCTTCAGGAGCGCGTTAAAATTGAAGCGCTGAGAGACATCATTAAAAAAGATGTNGACATGCGTTCTTGGTTAATGAAAATGTAATGAACAACATGTTTAATATTATAAAATCACGCCAACGCGTGATTTTTTTTTAAATAGTTATTTGCCTGTCAATTTGCTGGTCAAGAGAGATAAAGGTTTCTGTTCTGGAAACACCGGAAATGGATTGAATTTCTTTATTTAGTAAATGCATTAAGTGGGCATTATCCTTACAAAGTATTTTAATGAATACACTCCAGTTGCCTGTAGTATAATGACATTCTAGGACTTCAGGAATTTTTTTTAATTGCTTTACGGCCTCAGGGTTGCTCATAGCTTTATCTAAATAAATACCAATAAACGCCATGGTTGTATAGCCTAATATTTTTGGATTGATTACAAATTTTGACCCGGAAATTAAACCTGATTTTTCAAGCTTCCTTAGGCGCTGATGAATAGCAGCTCCAGAAATACCAACATGCCTAGCAATTTCAAGAATAGGTGTTCTGGCATCCTCCATAAGAGCTCTGAGAATCTTTTTGTCAATACCATCTATTTCTAAGTTTTGATTTGTAATCTTCATGGCTTCTATGAATTAAAATATAAGCATAAATGTAATAAATTGATTTTAATTCAAAATCATAAACAATGTTTTAGATTAAAAAACATCATATTTTATTTAACAAAAAGAGAATTAAAAAATGGCTATAAAAACGTATCCATTTAAATACTTAAAGGATTATAGCCTAAGTATGGAACTTCTTTTTCTTTGAAGGTAATACCAAAATTGGTTAACTCTTTTAAAATAGGTTCATAGACTTCTTTAGTAATAGGCATTTGAACTCCAGGTGTTTTAATTTTTCCATTTAAAATAGCAAGCGTTGCTATTGCAACGGGTAAGCCCACCGTTTTTGCCATTGCCGTATATGTTTGATCTTCTCCAAGCGTGACCATTGTAGCATCTATCTGATGTTTTTTGCCATTTAGTTCATAACCAAATTTATGGTACATTACAATCATATCTTTATCAGTTTCAGCAAGCGTCCAGCTATCCATTAATATTTTTTGGAGTATTTGAGCCGGGGTTGCTTTTTTAAGTTCCACCATTTTTTTAGGATTGAAGAGATCAAGTTCTACTAATTTATCCCAAACAATGTCGTCTTGGTCAATTTTTAGTGCATGCCTAAATTTTAATTCTACAGAATCAGACGGACTGTAAGCCAAAAAGGCATTTACAAAATCTCTATAACTCATGTTCTCGCTGTCGTCTATAGTATAGCTGTCATCTGTCATGCCCAGCGTAACAAACATATTCCAGGCTCTGCTAAAACCAACACGCCTCATAGTTCCGCGATATAGGGTTTTTATAGCGTCTAAACCATAAACACTTTGATATTTTAAAGAGTCCCGATTGGCATAAACTTCAAACCTTCCAAATCCGTCGATCTCCAAAAATTCTGTTCTTCTAAACAGCCTATGATAAGGAATGTATTTAAAAGTCCCTTCCTGTAAAAATTTTGCAGCGCCTCCTTGCCCCGCAACCACTACGTTTCTGGGGTTCCAGGTAAATTTATAATTCCAGAGATTATTGTCGCTTTCAGGAGCTACTAATCCACCGGTAAACGATTCAAATAAAATCAATTTTCCGCCTTTTGCCCTAATACGGTCAATCACTTGCATGGCGCTCATATGGTCAATTCCGGGGTCTACTCCAATTTCATTCATAAAAATCAGACCTTTGGTAATAGCCTCTTGGTTCAGCGCTTCCATTTCAGGGCTTATATAGGAGGCAGTGACCATATTTTTTCCATACAAAATACAATCTTTAGCCACATCAATATGAAATCGTGCNGGCAACATGGAAATAATAATATCAGCATCCTTTATGGCCTTTGATCGTGAATTCGTATCAAAAACATCTAATAAAATGGCTTTTGCATTTTTATGGTCTTTAATTAGATGATTTGCATGTTTAATATCGATATCTCCAATAGTAATAAACAACTTTTCAGTCTCTGATTTATCTAGAAGATATTTTATTAAATAGGAAGTTGATTTTCCTGAACCAATAACCAAAATCTTTCGCATAATGAATTTTGTTGAGTAATTTTGTGAGGACTAATGTAATAAATACAAAAGGTTTTATAAACTCTAATCAACTATAAATATGAACAAAACAATATTGATTTCAGCTGCTTTATTAGGGGTTACGGGAATTGTATTAGGGGCCTTTGCAGCCCATGGATTGAAAGAATTAATTGCTCCAGAATCTGTTCAAACTTTTGAAACCGGTGTGAGATATCAAATGTATCATGCACTATTTCTGCTTTTTATAGGAAGTACTGCCTATGTTTCAACGAAGGCAAAAAAGCAAATATTCTATTTGGTTATGATTGGGTTATTATTATTTTCTGGATCTATTTATGGTTTAGCAACTAATTTATTAACAAATTTTGATTTTAAAAGTATCGCATTTGTGACGCCATTAGGTGGTTTATGTCTCATCATTGCCTGGGTTTTATTGTTTATTAATTTCATAAAAATAAAGGGTGATAATTAAGTATTTTTTGTGATTACATTAAAATATTGTTTTAATTTTGCTGAATAATCAGTTTTAGCAAAATATATGACGAAGCATAACCAAATTACGAAAACGATTGAGTTAGAAAATTACGGCATTAAAAATGCGAAAGTAAGGTATCAACTTTCAGCTAAAGAATTACATGATATTACTATTGAGAAAGGTCAGGGTGTTGAGGCTTCTTCTGGAGCCTTAGCAGTTCATACAGGAGAATTTACAGGACGTTCACCACAAGACCGTTTTATTGTTCAAGATGATATCACCAATGATAAAGTTTGGTGGGGAAATATTAATATTCCATTTGCTCCNGATAAATTTGAAAAATTATATANNAAAGTAGTTGACTATCTTTCAAACAAAGAACTTTTTGTTAGAGATTGTTATGCTTGTGCAGACGAGAATTATAAACTTAATATTAGGGTAATTAATGAATATCCGTGGAGTAATCAGTTTGCTTACAATATGTTTCTTCGCCCTACAGAAGAAGAGTTAAAAGGGTTTGATCCGGAATGGATCGTTGTAAATGCTCCGGGATTTATGGCAGACCCTTCTGAAGACGGAACACGTCAGCATAATTTTGCGATTTTAGATTTTACTAGAAAAATTGCACTTATAGGAGGAACTGGTTATACTGGAGAAATTAAAAAAGGAATTTTTTCAGCCTTAAATTTTATTTTACCTGTTTTCAAAAATACGTTGCCGATGCATTGCAGTGCGAATGTTGGTAAAGATGGTGATACGGCTATTTTCTTTGGCCTTTCTGGAACAGGAAAAACCACTCTTTCAACCGATCCGAACAGAAGTTTGATTGGAGATGATGAACACGGATGGACCAAAGAAAATACTATTTTCAATTTTGAAGGGGGTTGTTATGCCAAAGTAATTAATCTTTCAGCCGAAAATGAACCTGAAATATTTGAAGCAATAAAACCAGGGGCCATTTTAGAAAACGTTGTTTTAAATAAAAACGGGCATGTAGATTTTGAAGATGCCTCTATTACACAAAATACTAGAGTAAGTTATCCTTTAAACCATATTGAGAATATTCAAGTGCCTTCTATAGGTAAAAACCCCAAAAATATTTTCTTTTTAACGGCAGATGCTTTTGGTGTTTTACCTCCAATATCTAAATTAACACCAAGTCAGGCAGCTTATCATTTTATTTCTGGATATACGGCAAAGGTTGCTGGTACAGAGGCAGGGGTGCTGGAGCCACAACCCTCTTTTTCGGCCTGTTTTGGTGCGCCTTTTATGCCATTACATCCAGCTAAATATGCAGAAATGTTAAGTAAAAAAATGAAAGAAGCGGGAGTTAATGTTTGGCTGGTCAATACAGGGTGGACCGGAGGTCCTTATGGAATTGGTACCAGAATGAAATTAAAATATACACGTGCCATGATTAATGCCGTTTTAAACGGAGATTTAGGTTTGTATACGTACGATAATTATCATATTCACTCGGTGTTTGGTGTGGCTCAGCCAAGAGAGTGTCCGGGTGTTCCAACAAGTGTATTAAGTCCGAGAGCCACCTGGAATAATGATGAAGCCTATTATAAAACAGCCTTTAAATTAACAAATGCATTCAGAGAAAACTTCAAGAAATATGAAGCTTTTGCCAGTGAGGAAATACGCCGAGGTGGTCCGCAACGGTATGCGTTTTAAGAATAAAAAAAGAGCGGCTTAATTAAGTCGCTCTTTTAATTTTATATATACCCAGTTTATTTAGCTTTATTAACTTTATCAATATATTTCTCTAAGGCCATTGTCATAGAAGGTGTTTCTTTGGTAGGAGCCGCAATATCAACGCGCAGTCCTTTTTCTTCAACAGCCTGAATAGTTGTATCTCCAAATACTGCTATGCGCGTATTCTTTTGTTGGAAGTCAGGGAAGTTATGGAATAATGAATCAATACCAGACGGGCTGAAAAAAACAAGTATATCATAGTATACATCTGCCAAATCTGAAAGATCACTAATTACTGTTTTGTAAAATGTGGCAAGCTTCCAGTTAACTCCTAAAGCGTTCATTGTGTCAGACACTTCCTGTTTTACCTTATCTGTATTAGGTAATAGGAATTTTTCGTCCTTATATTTTTTAATTAATGGGGAAAGCTCTGAAAATGAACGTTTCCCAACATAAATTTTACGTTTCCTATAAACCACATATTTTTGCAAATAAAAAGCGACTGCTTCTGATTGGCAAAAGTATTTCATTGTATCAGGCACCTTAAAGCGCATTTCCTCTGCAACTCTAAAAAAATGATCCACAGAATTTCTGCTGGTTAAAATAATAGCGGAGTAGTTGTTTAAGTCCACTTTTTGAAGCCTAATATCTTTAGCTGACACACCTTCGACGTGAATAAAAGGTCTGAAATCAATTTTCACCTTTTGTTTCTCTTGAAGATCAAAATAAGGGGAATTTTCTATTTTAGGTTCCGGCTGTGATACTAGAATGGTTTTCACTTTCATAGGGCACAATAATTAGGTCTTTAGTTATGAAATAAATACCTTATATATTATAATATAGGGAGCGATTTCAAGAGCGCAAAGATACAAAATAAAATAAAATAAGTTTTGTTTTATTAAACTTTGATTTGTTTTAATAGTAGTAAATAAGCCTGAAACATTAATAATAAGAAGAATAATTATAATAATGTAAATAATAGTCAAGTTTGGCTTAAAACTGAATATTAGAAATACATTTATTGGCAACAATAATAGACCTAAATAATTCTTATAACTTATTTTTTGAAAAAGATATGCATCAATTAATTTATCTATTTCAAAAAGACTCCCAATTAATCGCTCCAAAAGAACTTTTATTAATACAAATATCCCAATACCTACAACTAACTTAAATAAATCATCACTTGATGGGGTTAGTAGTGCACTATCATAATGAAAGCATATAAAACTAAAAATAGCGAAGGATAAT
>BS_KBA_SWE02_21mDRAFT_10000974_pt1 | contig 10824 bp, 10 predicted proteins | sample BalSeasSWE02_21m_FD_9196 | JGI IMG/M metagenome (IMG submission 9196)
GAAAATGGACGACATGCCCCTGGTGGTCCGCCATGATCTGAAATTCAATATGCCGAGGATCCTCAAAAAATCGCTCGAGATAGACTCCCCCATGGCCAAACGCCGTGCGTGCCTCCAATTGTGCGGATTCGACGGCCTGACCTAAATCTTCCTCATGCCACACCACTCGCATTCCCCGCCCACCTCCGCCTGCTGAGGCTTTCACGATCACGGGATATCCCAATTTCTTGGCAATGGCCAAACAGGCTTTCGGATCGTCGATCTCTCCATCGCTGCCCGGCAGGACGGGAATCCCGTGCTTTTTCATATGCGCCCGGGCTTGGGATTTATCGCTTAACAACGCAATATGCTCGGAAGACGGCCCAATGAACGTAATGCCGATCGATTCACAGACTTCTGCAAAATGGGCATTTTCCGCGAGAAACCCATAGCCTGGATGAATCGCATCCACTCCCGTGATTTCCGCTGCGCTCAAGACATTGGGAATATTGCGATAACTCAGCGCGCCTTCTGCCGGCCCCACACACACATGTTCGTCAGCATAGCGAACATGCAAGGACTGTCCATCGACTTCGGAATGAATGGCGACGGTGCGAATCCCCAATTCTCGACAGGCCCGAATGACCCGTAAGGCAATTTCGCCACGATTCGCAATCAGAATTTTTTTAAACACCGTGCATCCTCTTAGGCAACCACATCAAACATACTTGCTGTGTTTCATTCATGTTCGAGAAGAATTTGCAGCCTGGGTCCTCACCAGGACAGACAAGGCCCGCCTAAAACCCTAAAGCGGATCAATCAAGAAGAGGGGTTGACCAAATTCAACCGGCGTGGTGCTCTCGACGAGAACCTTCACGACTTTCCCATCAGCTTCTGCCTCAATTTCATTCATGAGTTTCATGGCCTCAACAATACAGAGGACCTGCCCTTTTTTAAACAGAGCCCCTTCCTCAACGTAAGGATCCGCATCGGGTGACGACGATCGATAAAACGTCCCGACAATAGGAGAGGTGATGGTCAGGAAATGTGACAACTCGGAAGGTTGAGGCGCCGCTTGAGGGATCGAAGCGTGACTGGCCTCAGCAGACTTGAGCACTTCGACTGAGGGCGAGCTATACGTAGGGGCAGGATCTCGCCGCACGCGAATCCGCACACCTTTTTTCTCAAACTCCAACTCGGTGAGATGATACCTGTTGAGCAACTCAACAAGATCTTCAATTTCTCTTCTCGATGAATCAGGCATAGGTTGTGGGGCCATTAAGAATTAGGAGCGTTCTCAAGATATTTACCGAACCCGCTCCACATAGGCTCGCGTTCTGGTATCAATTTTAATGATTTCGCCAGACTCCAGATAGAGAGGAACTTTAACAGTCGCTCCCGTTTCAACCGTCGCCGGCTTGGTCCCGCCAGATGCCGTATCGCCGCGAATACCAGGATCGGTTTCCACAACCTTGAGTTCCATGAAAATCGGCAAGTCGACGGAAATGGGCACCCCTTGATACACCAGAATTTTGACTATCGTATTTTCTTTCAATAAATCGACATTTTCACCCAGTTGGCTCTTGGAATAGTTCACCTGCTCATAGCTCGTCGTATCCATAAACGAATATTCATCGCCCGCACTGTAGAGAAATTGCATTTCACATTCATCTAAATTCGGTTCCTCAAACCTTTCACCGGAACGGAATGTTCGATCAATCACATTCCCGGTTTTATAGCCTTTAAGCTTGGTTCGGACAAAAGCCGGGCCCTTCCCTGGCTTGACATGCTGAAACTCTACAATATAGAAGGGCTGGCCATCTAGCTCAAGCCTGGTCCCATTACGAAATTCGGCAGTTGAAATCACGTCTCATACTCCTGGCTAAAAAATAAAATGGCGGTTAGACCTTTTCTTGAAGCGCATGGACTAACGCCCTCAGGCCTAACGCATAACTTTGAGGACCAAATCCGGAAATTTGTCCAAGCGACACGGAAGCAAGGTAGGACCGTCGTCGAAAAGATTCTCGACGATGAATGTTCGACAAATGGACTTCAACCATCGGAAGACCAACCCCCACAATGGCGTCGCGTAACGCAATGCTCGTATGGGTATAGGCTGCCGGGTTGAATACTACTCCTTGGAATTGAGAGGGAGCCTGTTGAATCCAGGTGACCAATTCCCCTTCAATATTCGATTGCCGGGCTTCCACCGACACCCCTAACTCTTTCCCCAATGTCACCAGCATGGCATTAATTTCTGCTAAGGTCGCCGCCCCGTAGACCGCCGGCTCCCGCGTTCCAAGTAAATTAAGGTTGGGGCCATGCAGCACCAGAATGTGTAACATGTTCAGTTCAAGACAGAAAGACCAGATCGAGAAGAATCAGAAAATTTTGCACATGGGCATAGGGAATCAATGAAGTCCGCACACGATAGGATGGGGCAAATTCTACCAGCGACAGAGGGATGGGTCAACGTAATTGATCCTGTGACCTCAAAGATATAGCCCTCCAACTCGCTGCATGAGTACACGGCGTAACTCAACCATGGCCCAGGTATCCCGGCCACAATACTCCTGCAACGCCTGGGCGATATGAGCACGCTCCATGAGATCCGTTTCGGAAAAGACCATTTTCTGGTACATCACCGCAGCGACCGCTCCATTTTGAATGGTTAAATCATCGTATGCCAAATTCGGCACTAAGGCCGGCAAGACGTTTTTAATAGAAAAAGACCCTTGAAAGTCCGGATGATAATAATGCTGCTGAATGACAGCCAAAAGGTCCCATAGACGCCGCACCACATTGGAGAGGGCTGACTTCAAATGGGGCAGCACGTCGCCCAATGCAAACAGGAGAAACCGCTCATATTCTGAATAGACGCAGATCGACCCCCTCTCACCTAAACTCTCTAATAACTGCAACGCCAATTCCTCACGGGGATCACGACCATCCGTACACAAATACTGATGATGCACCACGGTCCCATCTTCATATTCAATATGATTGGACCATTGAAACGGCATGGGTCGATACGGACGAGTATACGGAAAGATCGGAATGGCCGGCATAAACGTTTCAAAATCTAAATGATGGACAGGGTAGCGAACCGACTGTAATCGGGCACGCAACAACGGCGAGATCCATTCCACATTGCCTTTGACATGTTGCTGAATGTCAGACAATTGAATATGGGCAGGAATCTCATCAATCGTTTCAACCCCTTCTTGCACCAATAATTTTTGAATTTTCGAACTGCCTGGGAGATAAAACACCCAACGCTGGGATTTTTCTTTGGTACAGTGCTCCCAAAAAGGGCACTCGTACGGCTGGTAACAATGTCCATCCGGTGCAATGCTTGGGGCTGACGGTTGTTTTAAGACCTGCCACATGTCTTCAAGCTGGGGTTGAACCAGTAAGCGCCGTGCCTGGATTTCCGCCGTCATATTTTCAATCGCGAACATTTCTTCTAAATTTAACTCTCCACCAAGAAACACATATTGGGTATTGAGATGCATCAAATAACACCCATCGACAATTAGACCGGCTCCTTCCAACACAGCCGACTGGATGGTCAAATCATCCAGATGCGTGGCTTTGACTTTAGAGGTGGCCTTCACTTCAATTAACCGCCAACGGGTGGCATCCAACCGCTCAATGACATCGACCCGAACAAGAATACCTTGCCACACAAATGCGCCTTCAAAAATAGCTGGCACATTGGGATCAGCCACCAGTTCAGCCGTTCGAACCAGCGCAGCCGGAATTTGACGATGCGTTTCTTCGACGAGCACTCCCCCAGGGAAAAATTCTCTGGCCAAGACGCCCACGTCGGTTCCCATATCCATAATCGCTCGCCGATCGGGTGTGGGCGGTGTGGCCAACTCCGGAAAATGAATCTCCAAATATAAACGCTTATGGCATTGCAGCCCTGCCAAAAACCGGCTTTTGGAGAGGCGATGTGTGCGGACGACAGGTTCCTGAGCAATTGCTGCATCGGGAACGAGAGGCACGGAAATTTGAGGATCTATGGAATGCACTTGGTCTTCAGCCATGACAATGCGTTAATCAACAAGAAGCTAAATCTATCAATTTTTCTCGACAGACGAACTCGAAAGGCTTCTTCAACTTCAGGGGCCCCATCACCCTGCTCATCTTGATAGAATACTCACCATGAGGAATCATCTTCGTTCGGAGTATCAGGCTCCGAACCACCACCATCACCAAGCTGACTGGAATAAGAAAAATCTCGGGCAGCTTGCCCAAGCCTTAGCCCAGCTCCTTGATGCCTCACTGACCATTCCAGGGACCACCATCAAAATTGGCCTGGATCCAATCATTGGCCTCATTCCAGGTATAGGCGACCTTATCAGCAATGCCATTGGCTCGTCTCTTCTCTTTTTAGCCACAAAAGCCGGAGTACCCCGGATTGTGCTCTTGAGAATGTCGCTCAATATCGTCATGAATATGGTTGGGGGAGCTATTCCCGTCATAGGGGATCTCTTTTCCATTTGGTTTAGAAGTAATCTCCAAAATGCCAAATTATTGCATCGGCATTGCCAAACTACGGCTCCCATCACAACCCTGGGCGATTGGCTTTACGTCAGTGGACTGGTCCTTGGCATCCTCCTTTTACTCGGTCTGACCTTCGGCCTGATTTTCTGGTTAGGCTCTTCCCTCCTCGCATTGATAGGCCCGGCAGAATCAGGAAAAGCCTAGGACAACATAAACGGTAGAAGAATACTCACAATAATTGTCTACCCACCGTATCTGCAAACTGACGGCCTTTGGCGGTTAAGGCCAAGCGTGAAGATGTTTGTACCAGATAGTCCTCTTGTAATAAGGTGGCCAAGGCAGCCTCCCATGTTGGATTGGGCTCTTTTTTTTCTATCCAATTAATGGGTACACCATCAAGCATTCGTAAACCAAAAACCACGCGTTCTTTCTCTTGCTGACCAATCGATAAATGTTCTCGCTCCTCGACAGGCAATTCGCCGCTCTCCAGCCGACGACAATATTGATCAAGATTACCCACATTTCCAAAACGACAGCCGGATAGATAGGATTGGGCACTGGGCCCTATTCCCACATAATCCTGCCCCTGCCAATAGCGCCGATTATGTCGGCATGCTCGATCAGGTTTTGACCAATTAGCAATTTCATATTGCTTAAATCCCGCGACTTCTAAGCATTCAGTCGTGTGTTCTTGAATGGCTCTTTCCCTATCAGTCTCGATCATAGTCAACTCACCACGTCGGAACGCAGCATCAAACCGTGTTCCTTCTTCCAGCGAAAGGGCATAACAGGAAAGGTGAGTCGGGTCACAGGCACATGCCTGTCGAAGTGTGTGGTCCCAAGAGGAGACGGTTTGACCAGGAATTCCATAGATCACATCCAAATTGAAATTGGTAAAACCTGCCTCCTTGACCAATCGAATCCCTCCTGTGGCCTCCTCAAGGGTACTGGAAAGACCTAAGCGCGTCCGTTCTTCCGGGACAAAGGTTTGAATTCCCATACTCAACCGGGTCACTCCAGCTTCAAGCAATGTATCCAAATATGCAGACGTCAAGGATTCCGGGGTGGCTTCTACCGTGACTTCACAATCCTTGGTCAAAGAGAATATTGTCGCCACATTCGTCAGCACATGTGATAATTGTGCTGGAGATAAGGCCGTGGGCGTCCCGCCACCGACATACACGGTGGAGATAGGCCGACCAAAAAAATCTTGTTGTGCAGCATACAATGCGAATTCGACTTCAAGCGCAGAAAGAAATCGTTCGATACGCTTCTCTTCCTGCATCACTAAATAAAACGCACAAAAATGGCATCGCTTCACGCAAAAGGGAATATGGAGATAGAGGCCGACATCTGAGTCAGAGGCATCAGGCTCACCATGAAGACTGTGATCAGTGGATAGTGTCTCGATGTTATGCATATATTACAAGGGCTTCTCTAAACAGTAAGACCAAAAACACGCTACGTGTTTTCCGAATGCCGTTCCCGATAAATGGCGGCTACCCCCTTTTCATTCAACAACTCAGTCACTTCATTGACCATCGTCCGATTTCCACAAACATACGCTGCCACTCGATCCACAGTTGGAAATTCTTGAAGTAGATCGGTCACACGCCCCGTCTTTCCTTGCCACGCCGAACTGGGTTGCGACAATGTCAGAATATAGGAGAAATTTTCATGTTGGGTTTTCCATGCCTCCAATTCCTGGAGATAATATCGATCGGGCTCACTTCGTAGGCCCCAAAGCAACGTCATCGGTTGCGAAGACGGCTCTTCTAACAGAGTCGTCATCATCGACCATAACGGAGCAATCCCCGTTCCGGTTCCAATAAAAAACAATTCACGATCAGGCTCATGGTGCAGGATGAATGATCCATAGGGACCCGCTAACTGAAGCTCAGTCCCCAGCTCGCTCTCCAACAAAAAAGTCGACCCCTTCCCTCGATCCTGACTATTCAGCAACAAAACCAGATGGCTGGAAGAACGCGGAGGAGACGCCAGAGAAAAATATCGGAGGAGGGGCGAACCTGAATGGGTACCGGGCACGGATACCGCAATGGATTGCCCAGGCCGAAAGACCAACCCTGCAGGTTCCATCATCTCCAGAGTCATTTCTCGAATATCTCTGGTTAGATGCTGAATTTTTTGTACTTTTGCCCGAATGGGACCAGCCGTCATGAGTAGGAATGTAGAGAATCTCCAGCCATCTGGCAAGAGAAAATTTTTGGATGGCACCAGAGGTGGGTAAAAGAATTTCTGAAAAGTTCACAAATGAGAAAAAAGAATTCTTCTCGTCTAACTTCTTACCCCTCACTCCTCACTTGGCACTTCCTTCTTTTTCATTTTCACCAAATAACAATGGCAGGCACAACCTTCCACAAGGTCATACCTGCCATCGTACACCGCATAAAATTCGCGACAGTTACTTGGCTTCGATCTGAATCGTCCGAGGCTTAGCTTTTTCCTGTTTGGGAATGGCAATCGTCAGAACTCCCTTGTCATAGGTCGCTTTGGCCTCATCAGGATTCACGGTATCCGGAAGCGAAAAACTTCTGGAAAAGGTTCCATAATGTGCTTCTCGAAGATGATATCCATCTTTGGATTTTTCCGTTTCTGCCTTTCGTTCACCGCGCAGATGCAACGTCTGCTCCTTCACGGTTAGCTCAATATCCTTTAAATCAATGCCAGGCAGTTGCGCTTCAATCGACAAATGNTCCTTGTCTTCATAGACATTGACAGGNGGCTGCCAAGCAAGTGCTTCNCCATTTNTATCGTCCCAATTAGGACGCAACCCCAGGGGCCTATCAAATAACTCATTCACGGTTCGTTCCAACTCACTATATGGATTCCATTTCACTAACATAACTTTTCCCTCCTTCTTTATGATGGTCATGAACCCGATACGTTTCCTTCACTTACCCAGCTGGGAAGGGTGTGTCGTTGTTGATTTATAGATAAGGAGGAATAGAGAAAAGTCAACCGTTTGATTGAGGAAATGCCTTTGAATAAAGGAGAAGGCCAGAGCAGAGCAACAGAGCCCATGACACATCAATGATAAGAGGGAAAATCTTCTTAAGCCATTACCCCCACGGCACGCGAAGATGAAATCCGCTTACAGAAAACAGAAACGTACGGACATGTTTAAGTACCAGTGACTCCGGCTAAATCCAGAAGAAAAGCATAAATCATGGCGGTTTCTTCGTATCGCTTAAAGCGACCTGATGCTCCGCTATGCCCGGCTTCCATATTGGTTTTGAGCAAGAGACGGTGCTCATTGGTTTTGAGTGCCCGCAACTTAGCCACCCACTTAGCAGGCTCCCAATATTGGACCTGTGAATCATGGAGGCCCGCTGTCACTAACAGATGCGGATAGGCTTGTGCCTCAACATTGTCATACGGTGAATACGCCAGCATATACTCATAAGAGTCGCGCTGATTGGGATCGCCCCATTCATCATATTCTCCTGTGGTGAGCGGAATGTTCGGATCCAACATGGTCGTGACCACATCCACAAACGGCACTTGCGCGACCATGCCATGAAACAAATCTGGCCGCATATTCATCACGGCACCCATCAACAGTCCCCCTGCACTCCCGCCCATGGCAAAAGTTTTCTGCGGATGGGCGTAGCCTTGCTGAGAAAGAAATTCCGCACAGGCAATAAAATCGGTGAACGTGTTTTTCTTCTGTAGCAGCTTGCCGTTTTCATACCACTGCCGTCCTAATTCCTCTCCCCCTCGAATATGAGCCAAGGCATACACAAACCCACGATCCAACAAACTCAAACGCGCTGAACTAAAGCTGGCATCCATACTGGCTCCATAAGACCCATAGCCATAGAGCAACAGCGGGTGCGAACCATTTGGCGAAAACCCCTTTCGATACACGAGTGAAATGGGAATCAACGTCCCATCAGCGGAAGGTGCAAAGTGACGTTCCGTTTGATAATGGCTAATTTGGAACGCACCCAGGACTTCCTCTTGCTTCAAAAAAACTTTTTCCCGTGTTTCCATATGATAATCATAGATCGTCATGGGCGTCGTCATAGAGGTATAGCCAAAACGTAGATAGGGTGTGTCAATTTCAAAATTATCGCCCAATGCCGCAAGATACGCTGGCTCTCCAAAATCCAACTCGTGTTCTTGCCCTCCAGAATTCGGAAGAATTCGCAGATGAATAAGCCCCTGCCTGCGTTCCTCAACAACCAAATGTTCGCGAAATAACTCAAACCCCTCAAAGAAGACATCAGGACGATGGGGAATCACTTCCTGCCAATGCGTTTTTTCAGTGGCTTTTACCTCAGCCCTCATCAAGCGAAAATTTTTCGCTTGATCATTGGTACGAATAAAGAAATGCTCCCCAAGATGATCCACATCGTATTCATGCCCTCGCTCACGCGGGTGAAACACTTGAAATCTGCCTTCAGGTGTTTCCGCATTCAAATATCGATACTCACTACTCACCGTTTGGTGTAATCCAATCAGAAGAAACCGATTGGATTTGGATTTGCTCACAAAGGCTGAAAACGTCTCATCCGCTTCTTCGTACACCAATTCATCCCCTGCGGGATCAGTGCCCAACACATGTCGATAGATTTGAAACGCCCGTAACGTGTCAGGATCTTGCCTCGCGTACAAGAGCGTTCGATTATCATTACCCCATTCCATATTTCCCGTGACGGAAGGAAGCACATCAGTCAGAGTTTCACCTGTCGCAAGGTTTTTAAAGCGAATGGAATAGATCCGTCTTCCTTGCGTATCCATCGCATAAGCCAGAATATCTTGACCTGAACTGACCACCCAATGTCCAAGGGAAAAATATTCATGGCCCTGCGCCAGCGCATTGCCATCAATCATGATTTCTTCCGGACTGGTCAGCGAGCCTTTCTTTCGACAATAGAGGGCATATTCTTTTCCCTCCTCATAGCGAATGTAATAAATATAATCCTCTTGTTTGAACGGCACGGACAAATCCGTCTGCTTAATACGCCCTTTAATTTCATTGAACAGCACCTGCTCCAGATCCGCAGTATGCTCCCGCATGGCCTTCGCATAATCATTTTCTTCCTGTAAATACGCGAGGACTTCCGGATTTGTTCGATCATTGAGCCAATAGTATGGATCAACACGAACCTGGTCGTGTTTTTCCAATTGACGGGGAATTAATTTTGCTTTCGGAGGTTGAGGAAAGAACGACGCTGTATGGGATGAATGCATGGTCATGAAAATTTCCTTATCATATTGTCATCATCATGGTGGGTTACGCATCATCAAGGTTGCGCGGGGCTTGCCGAGTACGCTTGGTCTGAGTGCGTTGTTTTTTGACCTCCAAGCGTTGCTCACGAGCCCGAGTGGGAACACGAGTGGGCACACGATGCTTCATCGGCTGCAACGCCTTCTGCAACAAGTCCACAAATCGTTCAATTAATTCTGCNCGATTCGCAGACTGCGATCGATGTCGTTGAGCCTGCATGCGTAAGATTCCTTGTTTATTAATCCTACGACCCAAGCTCCCGGCTATTCGTCGCTTTTGATACGAGGTCAACACCGAAGACAGATGGAGATCAAACTCTAAAATCACACGACTATTCACCTTATTCACATTCTGACCGCCAGGGCCCGCGCTCCGAACAGCAGAAAACTGAATTTCAGAATCTGGAATCGACGTGGAAGCATTAATGACAATCGGCATAAGACGACCCCCTTCAGCACCTATTCTCTCATCGGCGGAAACGCTTTTGGGCAGAAGGCTCAATTATCGTCGCACAACTATGACCCGACGTAAAATACCTATAAACGACAAAAGCAGGAGCCTAGACACTCCTGCTTTTGTAGCAACAACCCCCTATTTTCAACAAGCTGTCATTACGGACCCACTTCAATTACCCCCAAATAGCTAAGCCATTATACCTATCTATTGAATTTCTGCGAGCATGGCCTTAACGTGAGATTCTTTGAGTTTGTTCAACGCAACCACTTCGATTTGGCGAATTCGTTCACGTGTGACGGACATAGAGCGCCCGACTTGTTCCAGAGTCCAAGACTCATCCACTCCAATTCCAAATCTCAGCCGAACAACTTGCTGCTCCCTGGGGCTCAAGACTTCAAAAATTTTGGCGAGCCACTGGGCATTAGATTTACGAGAAACCTCCTCGTCCGGAGCAGCACAGTCGAGATCGGGGATCAGCTCACCCAACTCTGTTTGTCCATCAACGGACGGGGCATCCAAGGAAATGGGTTCTTGGAACGCTTCTAGGGTTTCTCTCACCCTCTCACTGGTCATATCCAACGCCTGTCCAATTTCTTCAAAAGTCGGTTCTCGGTCATATTGCT
>BS_KBA_SWE02_21mDRAFT_10000975_pt1 | contig 10815 bp, 11 predicted proteins | sample BalSeasSWE02_21m_FD_9196 | JGI IMG/M metagenome (IMG submission 9196)
CTATAAAATAACCATACATTACCATTTTTAAACATAATGTATGAATTTTGCAAGCCCTTTGGTGTATGGAGCACCAGTTTTTATAACCCTAATTTTACTTGAAATAGCTTATAGCAGGAGCCACAATAATAAAAAACTGTACGATTTTAAAGATCTTGGTGCGAGTGCTTTTTTTGGTATTGCAACCGCTATTATTGATCCACTGGTTAAAACGGTTTCATTAATTCTCGTTTTTCATTATACCTATGAATTTTTCAATCCTGAAATAGAAGGGGTCAGAACAAATATTATGGGCTGGGAATCTTTTGGATACGCCTGGTATGTATGGATTATTTGTCAGATTTTAGATGATTTCACCTATTATTGGTACCATCGTCAAAACCATATGGTTCGATTTCTATGGGCGGCACATATAGTGCATCATTCTTCAAACAATTTCAATTTAGGAACCGCTATTAGAAATGGATTATTTACCATCTTATACAAACCATTATTTTATATGTGGCTTCCCGCTATTGGCTTTCCACCTGCTATGATCATCTTTTGTTTAGCTATTGAATCTTTATGGCAATTTCAATTGCATTCAACTTATGTTCCTAAAATGGGTTTTATTGAAAAAATATTCAATACACATACGATGCATCAAGTTCATCACGCAAAAAACATAGAATATTTAGACAAAAACCACGGTGGATTTTTGAATATTTTCGATAAAATATTTGGCACGTGGAAAGAATTGGATGACAATATTGATGTGAAATATGGCGTTACACATGCGCCAAACTCATACAATCCTTGGGTAATATTAACTCATGAATATAAAGATATTTGGAATGATACCAAAAAATCAAAAAATTGGTATCATAAATTCATGTATTGCTTTGGACCTCCTGGCTGGAGTCATGACAATAGCACACTAACCGTAAAACAAATGCAACTGGCAATAAAAGACCAACAATAAAATCTTGCTTTTTAAATTTTATCATCTAAAAAAACAAGTATATTTGCTTTATGGGATTATCAAATAACGATATTTTAAAAAAACTACGTGTAGCACATAAACTGCGCGATACGGATATTGTTGCTATCTGCAAATTGGTAGATTTTAACGTAACTAAAAGTGAATTAGGTGCTATTTTTAGAAGTGAAGATCACGAAAAGTATATGGAATGTGGCGATCAAATTTTGAGAAATTTTTTAAACGGATTGATTATTCACTTACGTGGACCAATGCCTCCTAAAGACGCTAAACACCTAGATAAAAAGAAATAAAAATCTACTTACCCTAAACTTTCATCAGGTTTTTAAATAATTGAAGCGCATTATTTTGAGATTCTGAAACAAGTTCAGAATGATACATATTTATATTTTTTCAGCAAAAAGATTTTTTTACTGCTTTAAATTCATCTACAATTTCTTTAACAATATCAGCTGCTGGTTTAATTTCATGAATCAATCCAGCTATTTGCCCTATTTCTAATTCTCCTTCATTTAAATTACCTTCAAACATGCCTTTTTTTGCTCTGCCTCTACCCAATTTTTCTTTCAATTGCTCAACAGTTGGTTTTTGTTGATACAATGCTTGTAGATCATTATAAAACTGATTCTTAATCAATCGTACTGGAGCCAATTCTTTTAAGGTTAACTGCGTATCACCATCTTGTGTTTTTAAAACTTCAGTCTTAAAATTAATATGAGCTGAAGATTCTGTACTTGCCACAAACCTGCTTCCAATTTGAACGCCATCGGCACCTAAAACCATTGCTGCCAACATGCCGCTGCCTGTTGCGATACCTCCTGCTGCAATTATAGGAATATTTAGTTTTTCTTTTACCATTGGAATTAACGTAAAAGTAGTTGTTTCCTCTCTCCCATTATGACCTCCAGCTTCAAAACCTTCAGCAACAACTGCATCAACGCCAGCTTCCTCAGATTTTATTGCGAATTTCACACTGCTTACAACATGTACCACAGTTATGCCTTTTTCTTTTAGAAATGAAGTCCAGGTTTTAGGGTTTCCTGCTGAAGTAAATACAACCTTAACACCTTCATCAATAATTATTTGCATAATTTCTTCAATGTTTGGGTATAACATAGGAACATTTACGCCGAAAGGTTTGTGAGTTGCTTTTTTACATTTTTGAATGTGTTCACGCAATACTTCAGGATACATAGAACCTGCACCTATTAAACCCAAGCCACCTGCATTGCTTACTGCTGAAGCGAGCCTCCAACCACTATTCCAAACCATTCCAGCCTGAATAATTGGATATTTAATATTGAATAATTTTGTGATGCTATTTTCCATTTTAATTTTTAAGAAGTTTCATTATTTTCATGGTATCATCATATTTTACTTGTACCATATACAATCCCTTTGGTAAAAAGGAAATATCTATCGAAGGATTGTTTTTATATACTAAATTTGAATATATATTTTTACCTAATAAACTTAGAAGCGTTACTTCTATTTCTTTAATTTCATTTGGAAAAATAAAATGAAGTCTATTTTTTGTTGGATTGGGATAAATACCAATGATACCCTCAAGCGCTATCTTTTTTGAAAAAACACCTTCACAAGCAATACTTGTTTTTACTTCAACCAAATCTCCATGATTGATCTCAATTTCAAATTGAGTATTTGTTGTTTGCATTTTTTCTATTTCATTTACATAAGCTGTAAACGGTGCAGTTCCTTGGTCTAATTCAATAATCACAGATTTTGTAGCTACTGTAGCTTTACCTGAAATAATATTTCCGGGTTTAATAGCTAAGTTATAACATTGCGCATAACTTTGCTCGGTAATAAAAATACATACTTCATAGGTTCCAACAGGCAAACCTTCAAGCGCTAAAGTATTATTTGCAAAAGAATAATTAGCACCATTTACAGTCGCTGTATAATCGAAAGTATCCGAAGCAGTTATCTTAATTTGTCCATTATTTTTATCAAGGCATGTTTCACCAATTACTTCAATATTAAAATTGTTTGAAGATAACATTAGGCAACCATTAACATCAACCTTGGTTCCTTTTGGAGTGTTTGGGCATAAATCCATAAAATTTAATACCCCATCACCATCAATATCATTTATATCAAAAGTAAGTGACTCATAAATTGCGTTAAAATCAGGAATTCCGTTACCCTCTTGTGCTGTAGGACTTGTAAACAAATGCGCCGATTCTTTGACCAATTGTGTTATTTCAGCATTCGTTTTGTTGGGAAAAGCCTGCCACAAACAGGTAATTACACCCGTTAAAACAGGCGATGCAAATGAGGTGCCATTTGAAGTTGCAATATTTCCAGCGCTATTAATGATATAAACCCCAGCGCCTTGCGCACAGACATCAGGTTTTATTCTCCCATCTGAAGTTGGACCATAAGAGCTAAAACTTGCGATTGTACCAGAAGCATTCACTGCACCAATACTTAAAACAGACTCGGCATCAGCTGGTGCATTTATGTAATTCCAAGCATTATTTCCTTCATTCCCTGCTGCATTCACTACAATCATTCCTCTGGAAAAAGCAATTTGAGCACCACGACTTATAAAAGTTGTTTTACCATCCATATCACTATACGAATAATCATAAGAAGGATTGTCAAACTTTGTGTAGCCCAATGAAGTATTTATAACATCAACACCTAAACTATCAGCCTTTTCAGCAGCTTCCACCCACAAGCTTTCTTCTAAAGGTGATTCATTTATATTATCTTCAGAAATGAATAAATAAAACTGAGCATCGGGTGCAGTCCCTATAAATTGATTGTCTATATAACCCGCAATGGTGGACAGCACCGCCATACCATGGTAGTGACCCGTATAAAAATTTTCCTTTCTATTTACAAAATCGTACCCGCCCAAAATCTGATTGTTATCTCTTATTCTTTTAAAAGCAGAAAAATTATCTACATTTGGAAATCCTGCATCAATAATGGCTATTTGCATGCCTTTACCTGTAAAATTATTTTGATGCAATGCGTCACCTTTTAACATTTCAATTTGATTTGCAGCATTTCCATAATTAAAATCAGTCGTAAAATCTAACTTGTTTTTTTGCTGAATGGTTTTTTGTGCGCTATTATTTTTCCCTAAAGTATTTAGCGATTTGTTTGCAAATTCAACTTTATCAACAAAATTTAGGTTTAACAGGTTTTCAATATCGGATTGCAACCCTTGTATATGTAGAGCATTCAACCATTTAGATCGAGCTTTTACAGAAATTCCATCAGCATTTTTTATTTGTAGCACATAGGATGCTTCAACTGGCACATCTTTAACATCTAATGAAATGTTGTAACGCGTTCTTCTATCTAAAGCACGCTGGGTAAGCATTGTTGAAGGAGTATTTATAAAAGTAGCTTCACTTGGTTTGTCTTTAAAATACACCCAAGCGTCTTCGGTCTGGGCTTTTAAACTTGCAAATTGAGTTATCAGAATTATAAAAAAAAGTATTTTTTTCAAATTAAAAATGTTTTTATGACTTTCTAAATTACTCATTTTTTTGAGTTTAGAATTCAAAAGTAAATATTTACGCTATTACACCTGAACCCAACAACTCATCATCTAAATACCAGGCAACAAACTGACCTTCAGTAATGGCTGATTGTTTATTTTTGAATTCAACAAACAATCCTTCTTCAACTTTATACAATATAGCTTCTTCTAATTTTTGTCGGTAACGAATACGTGCTAAAACCTGTAAATTTTCTCCTGGCTTTAAGGCTAAATCCGTTCTTATCCAATGGATTTCTTCATTTGAAACAAACAGCACATTGCGATACAAGCCTTTATGCTCTTTGCCTTCACCTGTATAAATAACGTTTTCAATTACATCGGTATCAATCACAAATAAGGGTTCTTTAGTGCCTCCAACAGCCAAGCCTTTACGCTGACCTTTGGTAAAATAATGCGCACCTTGATGTTTGCCAACCACTTTTCCTTCGTCTAAATGATATACAAACTTTTTCGATAAGAAACTTAACTGTTCTTCTTTTGAATTGAAAGTTGGTATTTCACGATTGTAAATTTCAGAATCCTCTGGAATTTGAACAATCACGCCTTCTTTTGGTTGTAATTTTTGCTGTAAAAATTCTGGCAAACGAACCTTTCCAATAAAACACAAGCCCTGAGAGTCTTTTTTGTCGGCTGTTATTAAATCTTGTTCAGTAGCTATTTTTCTAACTTCTGGTTTTGTTAATTCTCCAATTGGGAACAAGGCTGTTGACAATTGCGCTTGTGATAACTGACATAAAAAATAAGATTGATCTTTATTTCCGTCTTTTCCAGCCAATAATTTATAAACATTTTTTCCGTCAATTACTTCCTCTCCTTTTCTACAATAATGTCCTGTTGCAACATAATCGGCACCTAAGTCTAAGGCTATTTTTAAAAAAACATCAAATTTAATTTCACGATTGCACAATACATCTGGGTTTGGTGTGCGACCCTTTTCATATTCATTAAACATATAATCAACAATACGATCTTTGTATTGCACACTTAAATCGACTACCTGAAATGGAATTCCTAATTTTTCAGCAACTAACATCGCATCGTTACTATCTTCTAACCAGGGGCATTCATTAGAAATTGTGACAGAATCATCGTGCCAGTTTTTCATAAACAAGCCAATAACTTCATAACCTTGTTTTTTTAACAAATAAGCCGCAACACTACTATCAACACCACCCGAAAGGCCTACTATTACTCGTTTCATCTCTAAAAATATTTATTTTACTTATTTGTAGCTCGTTCTAAACGATCATTAATTGTTTTTCCTAAACCTATTTCAGGAAATTTTTCAGCGATTATTATGTCCAAATTATACGTGTCCAATTCGTGTAAAGCAGCATATAAATTGGCTGTTGCTTCAGCTAAATTACCTGTTGATGATAAAATCTTTTGAACAAAAATAGCATTGTCTTTTACTTTATGTTGAAAAGTTAAACATCCAATCTTTTTCTCTGAATGAAGTTTAACAAATTCTAATACATTGTCTACTAAAAAAGTGGGTGTTTTTGGAGCATAATGTTTGGCTAGCATCCCTGGTGCATCAGGTGCAATATCATTATGTGTAATTAATTTAACTTTGCCAACAACTTCTTCAATTTCCTCAATTGAAATTGATCCGTATCTGTATAAAATTGGCATGTTATTTTCAAAACCAATAATGGTAGATTCGACACCATTTTCACATAAACCACCCTCTAAAACATAAGGAATTTGTCCTTTAAAATAATTGAAAACATGAGCAGAACTTGTAGGACTTATTGATTTAAACGGATTGGCACTTGGAGCAGCCAACGGAAAATCTAATATATTTAACAAAGCTAATGCAACTGGGTGATTAGGAATTCTGACAGCTACAGTTGGCTTACCGCCTGTTACTATGTTTGAAATTGTTGGTTGTTTTTTTAAAATTAAAGTTAACGGTCCTGGCCAAAACGCATTGGCTAATTTAAGTGCATTCTCCGGAATTTCAGATGCAATTCCAGGTAATTCTGAAATCGATTTAATGTGAACAATTAACGGATTAAAAAATGGTCTTTCTTTTAAATTGAAGATTTTTTTTAGTGCAATTTCACTGTAAATATTTCCTGCTAAACCATAAACCGTTTCTGTTGGAATTGGTACAATTCCATCATTCATAAGCTCCTTTTTTACAGCTTCAATATCATTTGTAATCAACGTCATAGTACTAAACTATATAAAATTATTATTTAGTTTTGGATGGCAAAGGTACTCATTTTTCTATTAAAATTTAGAGTTGAATTGCATTCAGAAAATGACATACTTTATTAAAAACTATATAAAAAAATGAGTTATCTCTTTTGCATTGTTCGTCCTAAACAAAAATTGGTTTTCGTGAGAATATTCAAAAGCATCGTTTTTTGCAACACTAAAGCACCTCATATTAGTGGGGTTTTTCAAAACCCTGCATACAACTAATTAACTACTTTGGCTACGTAATAATTTAAGCGATTTAATCTTTTTAGAAATTTTATAAATCACAAAACTTACAATTGAGAATATAACAAGCTGAAATGCAATTACATATAGAATAGAATTTAAAACTGAAACTCCACTTTCTTTAAAATAAACGCCTATTGCCAGCGAAATTAATACCCAAAAAACAATAAAAATTGTAAGCAATACACCAAACAAAATAATGAGTACAAAATATGATTTAAGCTCTTTCCTAATAATTGCAACCAACTCTTTTTTAATGAATTGATGAATTAACTCAAAAGGCGATTTAATTACACTTATAAAAAAAGAAATAATTAAATCAAAAATGGCTTTTACAGGTCCTTTTTTACGTGATTTTTTTCTTTTAACCTTATCTGATTTTTCTTCAGAATCAACCTTAGTTTCAGATGAGCCAAAGTTTAAACTACTTTTTAAAATTTTCTCAATTTCATTTAATATCTCAAGTTGTTTCATAAACCAAATTTTTAGGGTCCTTCTTATTATTCAACAAATTTAATACAATTTAAAACAAATTATTGTTCAACTGGAAATTTATCCATTTGCCCCCATTCTGACCAAGAACCATCAAATAGGGATTTTTTATTGGATATAACCAATTCACTGGCTAACAAAATAATACAGGCCGTTACTCCTGAACCACAGGAAAAAATAAATTCTTCATTTTCTTTATTAAATTTACTGAATACTTTTTTTAATTCAGATTTCGATTTCATTTTTCCATTTTTTAACACCTTATTATAAGATAAATTAAGAGAATTTGGAATATGTCCACTAGCCATATTTTCTCTTGGTTCAGGGATACTTCCTTTAAATCTTTCTTCTGAACGTGCATCTAAAATTTTTAATCCATCGCTATGTAAGTTGTTCAAAATATAATTTGAATCTCTTACCAAATCTGCCTGATAATAGGCTGAAAAATCTCCTTCTTTAAATTTCTTCTTAATAATTTCTTCACAAGGCAAACCTGCCCTTTTCCAAGCATCCAAACCTCCATCTAGAACAGTAATATATGGATGCCCCATTGCTTTGAACATCCACCAGGCACGTGGACTTGTATAAATTCCTAAATTATCATAAACAACAATAATACTATTTTTATTGATGCCTAATTTTTGGCATTCACTTGTAAACACCTCCGGATTAGGAATCATATTTGGAATTGGATTTTCTTTATCAAAAAAAACAGTTTCCATATCAAAATACCTAGCTCCTTTAATTTGAAGGTCTGGAAATTTAGCTTTTAAACCTGAAACGTTATTTTTGACACTTGCATCTAAAATAATTAGGTTTGGTATGTCTAAATTTTCAGAAAGCCAATTAACGGTAACCAATGGATTCAACGTCATATCAATTGTTGTTTATTTTATTAGGATTGATTTCTTCTTCATTTTCAAAATATTGCCATTTACCAACTTTTATATCATTTTCATAATTTCCAACAGCTCTTAATTTTCCAAATGTATTATAATATTTAGCTAAACCTTCTAATTTTCCATTTGCATAATTTAAATCATCTAACAAAACACCTTCATCTGAAAATCGTTTTACACTTCCTTCTAATTTTCCGTCTTTATAATTTAAACTTTCTGTAATTTTCCCATTTCTATAATAGGTTGTAGCTGTTCCATTTAAAACACCATTCATATAAAACTCTTCAGATACAAGTGTTAAGCCGTCCTTTAAATAAAAAAACCATTTTCCAACACGCTTTTCCCCATCCATTTCCCCACTGCTTTCCAGTTTACCTTCAACAGAATAAAACTCAACTTTTGCGATTTCAGTTTCTTTAGAAAAAGTTTTAATTATTGTAGGGTGTTCGGAGCTTACCATACTATAATATTTAAAAACGCCTACTTCTTTACCAGCTTCAAATTGCCCCTGGTATCGAATTTTACCATTGTCGTAATACTTTATCCATGAACCAATTCGATCACCATTTTTATTGAATTCATTTATTTTTTCTTGTGCTGAAACATTGAAAATTCCAAAGAAAATAAATAATAATGCTACAATTTTAAATTTCATTTTAATTGATATTAATAGATTTCACCCAGTTCAATAGAACGTCATATTGTTCGGTTGTCAATTTTGCCTCTTTATGAATTATCAAATAACTTTTTAGCGGCATTTCATGAGTTTCCAATACTTCTTCAAAATCTTTTAAAATATGATCTTGCTGATTTTTATTATAAACTGTCCATTCCGATAAGTTCATATGTTCTTTTCCTTCATTTATATGTTGTGCCAAATACCACGAAATAGGCGCAATTTCATTATACCAAGGATAAACAGTATTGTTTGAGTGGCAATCGTTGCATGATGTTTTAAATATTTCCTGTACTTCATTTGGCACAACAATTACCGTTGAAATATGATTGATATCGTTTTTTGAATCATTTTTAGTTGGACGTATCATTTGTATTAAAATAAACACAACCAATATTCCTAATAGCACTTTTTTCATGTTTTTATAATTTTAAAATTTCTTGTAATTGTTCATTTGAAATTGTTAGTAATTTTGGTTTGACCAATCTAGGTGTTAATTCTTTCCATTTAGGGTTTTGTTTAAAAATTTCTTTAAAAATAGCCTTAGCCGCTACTAACTCCCCATTATTTGCCAAAGTTACAGCATACCAGTATTGCATTTCTAAATTATTTGGATTTAATTTTTGAGCGTTCATATACAATTCTTTAGCCAATACATTATCACCCATTTCAACAGCTAAATCGCCTTTATTCATAAATTCATATGCTGTATGTATGTTTAATAAACGTCTCATTTCTGCCAAAGGATTGTCATTGTCTTCAACCCTCAAATCAACTACTTTATCTTCCCAGCTATTTCCTGTACTCTTAGCCTTAACGACTAATATTGCGGCAGATTGCTTACCTCGAATATCACCACCTTCGTTTTGAGCAGCTTCCATAGCTATCAACATTCTTTCTGCCAAACTTCCTTTTGCATTTTCAAAAGCTTTAGCCATTGCCGGCCAAACGGTATTTTTATCCATTAAATTTGCCTGCACTGAAAAATTATTACCAACAATATGCCCAGCTGCCTCAATACAATTCTCACCTGTATAAGCTTCCACATTTCCATGCACATCTAAAATGGCCAATTGACGAACTGCCCTACCTTCATCCAGTTCCAACAAAGTTTCAACTGCTAATTTTGGTGTCAAACCATTTTCCAACAAACTTAAACCGCGTGGTCCAAAAGATGGATTTACAAAAGATTGTGTGGCTACTACCCCAACACCTGCCTTTCCCCATGTTACCAAACTACCTACTGAAAACCAGTGAGATTGCACAGCAACTCCCATCTCTCCTGTAACAGTATCTCTTGCAACTATTGAAAAAGTATGCGCAAAAGGCTCCTTTTTTGAATAAACTTGTTGTGAATTCATTTGAAAACCAACTATCAATGTTATAAATATTACAATTATAAATCTCATAAATCTTAAATTTAACTGATAAAGATATTAATTTCTTTTCATAAATTTATGCCAATTCTATTACTATGAGATTTTCAAATTTTTGGTTTTACACAATTATGATTGTTGTAATACTACACGTACTTATTGCTTTTGTTTATTTATTATTCAAGCTTTCTCCCAAAAAAAAGACGAAGAAGAATGAAAATGAAAGTTAGAAGTTAGATATTAGATATTAGAAGTGAGATGTGAAATGTGAGAAGTTAGATGTGAGAAGTTAGATATTAGAAGTTAGAAGTTAGATATTAGAAGTTAGATATTAGAAGTTAGATATTAGAAGTGAGATGTGAGAAGTTGGAAGTTGGAAGTTAGAAGTTAGAAGTTAG
>BS_KBA_SWE02_21mDRAFT_10000976_pt1 | contig 10810 bp, 7 predicted proteins | sample BalSeasSWE02_21m_FD_9196 | JGI IMG/M metagenome (IMG submission 9196)
CAAATAAAAAGTTTTTTAGGCTAAAACTAGGTAGTGAGGTTCGTTTAAAAAATGCCTATATAATTAAAGCTGAAAGTTGTTTAAAAGATGAAAATGGTGAAGTAACTGAAATTTATTGTACTTATGATGAGGATTCTTTAAGTGGAAGTGGCACAGAAGCTAGTAAGCGCAAAGTAAAAGGAACTTTGCATTGGGTATCTGTAAAACATGCTGAAAAAGCTGAGGTTAGAGTTTATGACCGTCTATTTACTGACGAAGCTCCTGATGGGCAAAAAGACAAAGATTTTAAAGAGTTTTTAAATCCTGATTCTTTAACTATTATTGATGCTTTTGTTGAGCCAAGTTTAAAAACTGCTAAGGTGTTAGATCGTTTTCAATTTCAACGTTTGGGTTATTTTTGTGTTGATACAGAATCAACCAAAAATAAATTGGTTTTTAACAGAACTGTGCCTTTAAGGGATAGTTGGACTAAAATGGGGGAATAATATAAAATTTATACTTAAAAAAGCCCGTTTCTAAAACATTTTAGAAACGGGCTTTTTTTTATCTTACTATATCGCTAATTAATCTTCAAAGTCTTTAAAATAGCTTCCAATTCAAACATATAATCGCGTTTGTTTATACTTGGAGCAAAGGTTAACCCTTCCACTACAACAACCCGATTGTTAGGCTTGTCGATTACTGAATAGCTTAAAAATGGACCCGCCATATAAACTCCTTTTACCTCCCATTTCCCACGAGTTTCAAATGCTTTTTTTCCATCCAATTCAACCTCAAAAACATGTGGTGTATAGGCTTCTTCTGTAATCATATATGAATCTTCAATTTGACCAGGTATGTATTTTTTGCCTATTGAATCTCTGTTATAAACAATGTTATTTCCATTCTCTTCATCTTCTGAAGTAATTGGAATGGTATATGAAATCAACTCCATACTATTGCCCCCATTTAAATGGTAACGGTACCATACAAAATCACCATTGTCTTCGACTTTACTATAGTTTTTTGGAATTTTTAAACTATATCCTTTCTTTTTAAACGTTTCAATTTGAGTAGGATCCCAATATTTATTTGAGAAATTTCGTTGAATGGATTCAATATCAGCATCTTTAAACGTTGAAATTATTTTATCGGTGTTTTTTTGAATTTCAGCAATTAAATCATCTTTGCTTTTACCTGTAATTGTTATAATTCGTTGAGGTGCAGCATATACATTTGAAACTACAGAAAATGAATTCTCATTTCCTATGGCAACATTCAAAATACTTCGTGTTGCTCTAAACATAGTGCCAAAATTTTCAAGTGGTACTTGTGAAACTTCAAACTGAGATTCAGGTTGAGGCAATCCTAAAACAGGTTCAGCAATAATTTTACGAAGTTCATCCCCAACATCACCCTGCCAGTCACTATTTTTCATAACAACCAAAATGCTGTTAATTCTACCGTTGGCATCTTTAAATATTCTTTCCTGTTTTCCAGAATCACAAGAAATTAAAAATGAAATAATGGCAATAAGTACTCCTAATTTTTTCATCTAATTTTGTTTTTGTTTTGTGTAGCCTTATACACTTCAAATATTGTTCCAATCTTCATTTTTCTAATAAGAAAACTTTCTTTAATATTTTTAATCTTACTTATGCTTTTCTTGGGTAAATAATAAGTCTTTGCCCAATTCTTAAATTTGTGCTTTTGAGGTTATTCCATTTTTTTAAACTAGTCACCGAAACTCCATATCTATTCGCTATTTTACCTAAATAATCACCACTTTTTACTTTATAAGTAATCCGGTCATTTACTTCTACATATTTTGGTAATTCTTTTTCTCGTTTTGCTGCTTCTGCATCAATATAGGCATAGATCAAATTTTCATTACTCACAAAGTTACCAATGTCTTTCACAGGTAAAGTAAGCACATAATTTTTATCTTTTATATGAGGAATAATCTCTAATTTATATTGTGGATTTAAAAATTTAACAACCTCATTATCAACACTTAAAATTTCATTAACTTGCTTAAAAGTGATTTGTCTTTTTAAATGAACCGTATCAGTTTCAAAACGTGATACTGCACTTTCACGAGCTTTAATATTATGCTCATTTGAATACTTAAAAATATACATTGTTGCATAAAAAATTGGAACATAGCTTGCTGTTTCTCTAGGTAAATACGGTCTTATTTTCCAATAATTTGTACTTCCTCCTGCTCTTCTAATGGCTTTATTTACATTTCCTGGACCTGAATTGTATGCTGCCAAAGCCATATCCCAATCGTTATAAATACCATGCAATACTGAAAGATATTTACATGCAGCTTCTGTTGATCTAATTGGGTCATAACGCTCATCAACATAAGAACTCACATTTAAATCGTATATTTTTCCTGTTTGGTACATAAACTGCCATAACCCAGCAGCACCAACTCTTGATTGTGCAGTAGGTTTTAATGCAGATTCAATTACAGCCAAATATTTTAATTCTAACGGAATATTATATTTAGCCAAATGCTCTTCAAACATAGGAAAGTAAAATCTTGCTCTTTCCATCATTATTGAAAAAGTGGCTTTTCTTTTTTGAAGATACGATTTAATAATTTGCTCTAATTGTGGATTGTACTCAACATTAAAAGGGGAAATGTTGTCAATTTCTGCCAATCTCTGTTTTAAAAGTGCGGTTGGTAGCTCATTTAATTCCGATACGTAAACTTCATCATCTTCTAAATTATAACGAACAGTGTCATTTAACGAAGATGCTGCTAATTCATTAATCCATAAACTGTCTAACAAACTTGCCTGATTGTGAATGACAAGTTTAATAGAATCTAATTTTTTATACAACAGCGTATCTCCATTTGAAAATAACGCTTTGGTATCAACAATTTTTTGAAGATTTAAAGTATCTACAGCTTCTTGTGAATAAGCAATTCTGAAAAGTAAAGTGAAAAATAAAAATGATATAATTGTTAAATGCTTCATTAGGTCTTATTCGTTTAAAAGTTTTGAAATTTCGTCTAAATTTGGAGCTAAAATAATTTCAATTCTTCTATTTTTTGCTTTACCTTCTGTAGTTTCATTTGTTCCTACAGGTACATATTCACTTCTTCCTGCGGCTGTAATTTGTGTTTGACTTACGCCTTTATCTTCTAAAATTCTTACAATTGCTGTCGCGCGTTTAACTGATAGATCCCAATTGTCTAAAATGGTAGTTCCCGTATAGGGAACATTGTCTGTATGACCTTCAATTAATACATTAATATCTTTGTTTTGAGATAAAACACTTGCCAATTGTTCAACTGCTTTTTTCCCTTCGGTTCCAACTGCCCAGCTTCCAGAACTAAACAATAATTTATTTTCCATAGAAACATAAATTTTACCATTTCTTTGTTCAACCGTTAAACCTTTTCCCTCAAAATTAAGAAGTGCTTTTGAAATGGCATCTTTCAGTTGCTGCATTTGTGCTTCTTTAGCATTTATTAAATTTTGCAATTCTAAAATTTGAGCAGACCTTTTATTCAGTTCTTTTTGAAGATTTTCCAAACGAAGGCTTTCAGCAGCTAAAACACGTTCCTTCTCTTCCAATTTAGTCAATAACTCCTGATTTTTTTGTGCTTGCTCTGCTAATTTNTTTGAACTTTGAGCAGATAATGCGTTGTAGGATTCATCTAAATTATTGTATTTNNTTTGAAGTGNTTCCAAATCATTTTCTAAAACAGCTTTTTGAGNAGTAAGGTCATTAAACTCTTTATTTAATTTCAATAAATCGTCTTCTAAAGCTTTTTTAACAACTAATAAGTCGTCTTTTTCTTTAATNAATNCNGAATTTGAAGATCGTAAATTATTGAATTTTGTTTCTAATTCTTGATATACTTTTTTAGAAACACAGGCATTTAAAGTAAATGCAATAAAAAATAAAAGGGCTGCTTTTTTTAACATAATTAGGGGTTATTTTTTTAATTAATTTCAACTACTATCGGGCAATGATCTGAATGTTTAGCTTCAGGTAAAATATAGGCCCGTTTAATTCTATCTTTCAAAGGTTCGCTTACCATATTATAATCAATTCGCCAACCTTTATTGTTGTTTCGTGCATTCGCTCTATAACTCCACCAGCTATAGTGGTGTGGTTCTTTGTTTAAATGTCTAAAAGAATCTACAAACCACTGTCAATAAAGCTACCTAACCATTCACGTTCTTCAGGTAAAAAGCCTGAAACACCTTTCATTTTAGGATTATGAATGTCAATTTCTTCGTGACAAATATTGTAATCCCCACAAATAATGATATTTGGAATTTCACTTGTTAAATTATTTACATACTCCTGAAATTCAGCCATGTAATTTAATTTAAAATCTAAACGATCATCATTTGTTCCCGAAGGCAAATACAAACTCATTACAGAAAAATCATCAAAATCTACTCTTAAATTTCTTCCTTCAAAATCCATTGAAGCTATTCCTGTACCGTACTCAACATGGTTTGGTTCAAATTTAGATAAAATAGCAACACTGCTATAACCTTTCTTTTCGGCTGAAAACCAATAATGAAATGGATAGCCCGCGGCTTCAAACAAACTTAAATCTAATTGTTCTTTATGTGCTTTTGTTTCTTGAATACAAACAACATCAGGGTTCGCAGCTTTTAACCAGTCTATAAAACCTTTGTTTAATGCGGCTCTAATTCCGTTTACGTTGTATGATATTATTTTCATGTTTTTTAGTATTTGGTATTTAAAACCTTTTGAATGTTACTCGCTACTAAGCATGTAATTTTCTCTTAATTTTCTTCTCATTACTTTGTTAGATGCCGTTCTTGGTAAAACATTAATTTTTACTAAGTCTGAAACTTTAAAAAGCGGATTTAATTGTTTGCCAATGCATTTTTTTGCTTGAAATAATTTTTCATCATCGGTTAATTCTGAAGCATTTTCAACATAAAACACCACCAACAAACTTGGCCCACCATCTTTTGGTTCAACAGCGATTGCTGCTGATTCTTTTATGAAATCCAATTTATTTAAAACCGATTCAATTTGAACAGAACTCACTTTTATACCTCCCAAATTCATAGCATCGTCAACTCTTCCTTGCGCTTTGTAATAACCATTTTCTAATTGCTCCAACGCATCACCATGTCTGCGTAATAGTTGCCCTTTGTATGTTGGTGTGTCTTTATAGTACACATCAAAATGATTGCGGTTTATCAAGCTGGTCGACAATCCCATTATTGGTGGAATTAAAAATAATTCACCTTTTGTTGAAACTTCATTACTGTCATTTAATAAAACAAATTCACCTCCCAATGCCTGGGTTGAAAATACACTTGCAATATTGGGCTGAACTACCGTACTGGTTACATATCCTCCTCCAATTTCAGTACCTCCACAATATTCAATAACAGGCTTGTTATTAGCCAATTGCATTAAATATTCCATTTCAATAGGGTTAGAAACTTCGCCTGTTGAGCTAAAACATTTAATGTTATCCCAATTATACTGTTCCATACACTTAGTGCTTTTCCAGTATTTTACAAAACTTGGAATTACACCTAACATGGTAACTTGAGCATTTTGAACAAATTTACCAAAATCCACACCCATTGGTGGGCCATAGTACAGTGCAATTGTTGCTTTGTTAATAAGAGAGGCAAATACCAGCCATGGTCCCATCATCCAACCTAGATTTGTTGGCCAACAAACCACATCATTTTTATGAATATCTTGGTGGTAATAACCATCACTTGCACATTTTATGGGCGTAGTGTGAGTCCAAGGAATTGCCTTTGGTTCACCTGTTGTTCCTGATGAAAATAAAATTGTAATTATATCGTCAGGTTGCTGAATAACGGTTTCAAAATCTGTATTTGAACTTAAAAAATCTCCCCAATAAATATCATTACTTCTAAGTTTTATGCCTTTTTTAGAAGTTTTAAAAACAATCGCTTTCGGAGCATCTATTTCAATCACTTTTGAATATAAAGGCAATTCCTTTTCAGCTCTTTTTAAAATATCTTGTGTGAAAATTACTTTAGGGTTTGTAATTTTTAGCCGAACTTCAATTTCATTGGACGTGAAACTATCAGCAATCGTAACAATCGGCATTCCAGCTTTTATTCCAGCTAAATAAATGGCGACAGCTTCAACGGTCATTGGCATATCAATAGCAATGTTATCGCCTTTCTTTAAGCCTAATTCAACCAAGCCATTTGCTATTTGATTGACTAAATCCAATAATGCTTTTTGGGTTATTTCCTGAAGATTTTGCCCTTCTTCTTGAAAAGTTATCGCAATTGAATCATCTTCGTTTTGAAAACATGCATCTACAATATTCAGTTTGGCGTTTTTTAACCATCTTGCGTTTTCAACACCTTTTGAAATATCTACAATTGAAGCGTAATTTTGAGCAAATTCAATACCTAAATTTTCAATGGTTGCTTCCCAAAAAGTTTCTTTATTGGTAATTGACCATTTCCAGAAATCATCATAATTTTCAAAACCATGTTCTTGCATCATTTTAAAAATGTTGCTTTGTTCAATAATTTTTTTTGATGGTTTCCAAATAGGATTTATACTCATTTTACACTAAAATTCTGGATCTTCTTCTAATTGTTTTATGGCCTGATCGCCTTTTTTTCCACAATCAACCTCAATACTTAAATCTTCTGGTCGTTCAAATTCACCTTGACTAACATTCAACGTCGAATCAACATATATTTTTTTATAATACAATGCCCAAATTGGCAATGCCATTGTTGCACCTTGTCCTTGTGTTATACTTTTAAAGTGAGTTGCTCGGTCTTCACCTCCAACCCAAACTCCAGTTACTAAATTTGGAACAATTCCCATGAACCAACCATCGGACTGATTTTGAGTTGTTCCTGTTTTTCCTGCAATTGGATTTGTAAATTCATAAGGATATCCTGTAACCACATTGTCGGGATAACTTCCCCATTTACCACGCAATCGAATTCCCGAACCAGATTGTGTTACGCCCTCTAATAAATTGATAACAACATAGGCCGATTCTTCACTTAAAACCTCTTTTGAGGTTGGAATAAATTGCTCTAAAACAGTACCGTTTTTATCTTCAATTTTTAAAATCATCATCGGTTCAATTTGTAAACCTTTGTTGGCAAAAGTTGCATAAGCACCTACCATTTCATACAATGACAAATCTACAGAGCCCAATGCTATTGCCGGAACTTCAGGAATATCACTTTTTATACCAGCACTTTTTGCTAAAGCTACCACTGTTTTTGGGTGAACTTTATCAATTAAATTTGCAGTAATCACATTCACAGAACCAGCTAACGCTTCTTTTAAAGTCAATTCACCTCCATATTTATCATCCGCATTTTTTGGTGTCCAATCTTCTGGCATACCATATTTTTCTTTTGGAATGGTGTATGGGATATTTGGTAATTTATAACAAGGTGATAATTTTAATTGATTGATTGCTGATGCATAAACAAAAGGTTTGAAGGTAGAACCAACTTGTCGTTTTTGTTGTTTTACTGCATCAAATTGAAAATGTTTATAGTTTATTCCACCAACCCAAGCTTTTACATGGCCTGTTTGTGGTTCTAAGGACATTAACCCAGCTCTTAAAATCTGTTTGTAATATAAAATAGAATCTTTTGGTGACATGATGGTATCTAACTCTCCTTTCCAAGTAAAAACACTCATATCTGTTTTCTCGTCAAAAGACTTTAAAATTTTAGCCTCTGAATCCCCGTTACTTTTCATTCTAATCCAACGGTTAGAACGTTTCATAGCCTGATTAACAGTTGACTTCACTTGATCTTCATCTAAATCGTAAAAAGGCGCTTTTTTATTTTTCTTTTGTTCTTTATTAAACACACGTTGCAAATTGGCCATATGTTCAGCCATTGCTTCTTCAGCATATTTTTGCATTCGTGAATCTATGGTTACGTAAATTTTAAGTCCGTCGCGGTGTAAGTTGTAATCTGTTCCATCAGGTTTAGGATTGTCTTTAATCCAAGTTTTCATAAAATCACGTAAATATTCTCTAAAATAAGTAGCATAACCGTCGCTATGCCCCTCTTTATTAACATCTAAATTTAAATCGGTTAGTTGTAAAGAATCTTTTACTTTTTCAGAAATAAAGTCATTTCTATGCATTTGATACAATACCACATTTCTTCTATTCTTAACCAATTCTTCGCGTCTTAACGGATTGTAATATGAAGCATTCTTAAGCATTCCAACCAGCATAGCTGATTCAGGAACGGTTAATTCAATAGGTTCTTTTCCAAAGTAAATACGCGAAGCTGAACGGATACCAACTGCTAAATTTAAAAAGTCGTACTTGTTTAAGTACATTGTTAAAATTTCTTGCTTGGTATATTGGCGCTCCAATTTAATTGCAATAACGTATTCTTTAAATTTTTGCCCTATACGTTGCACAATATTTTTAGAGCCTTCGCCGTGAAATAACAACTTCGCAAATTGCTGAGTAATGGTACTTCCACCTCCATCTTTTCCCATTTTAATAACCGCGCGCAAAGAAGCCTTAAAATCAACTCCAGAATGTTCGTAAAAACGTTCATCTTCTGTTGAAACCAATGCTTCGATAAGATTTGAAGGTAAATCTTTGAACTGAACAGGTGTGCGATTTTCGTAGGCGTATTTTCCAAGTGTTTTTCCATCAATAGAAATAACTTCGGTAGCTAAATTATGTTCAGGATTTTCTAATTCCTCAAAACTTGGTAATGGCCCAAAAGCACCCCAGGATGCCAATAAAAATAAAAATACAATTGATAATGAACCTCCTAAAATTAAAATCCAAAACCATTTTATGTAGTTTGAAAAATTAGTAGTTGCTGCTGTTTTTTTTGTCATTTTTTAACCATTTCTATACTTAAACCTACATCTGTAATACCATTTAAAGGCTTTTTCCCTTCAATGTCATTGATACTTCTAGTTACTTGCTGAATGCTAAATTTATAAGTTCCTTGTTCAGCAAAAAAAACATTTTCTTTATAAAAAAGTTTATTTTCTTTCACGTCGGTAAAACCTGTCCCAAGCCATTTTCCTTGAACGTCAGCCATTTCATATTCTAAGGTATCAATAACCCTTATGCCCTTTGGAAACTCAATTTTAGCGATTAAAAATAAAGAACTAAACTCATAGGTTTTATTGTTTCTAATATTGATAAACACATTTTTTTTAGAAATAGTATCTATATTATCAACAATAAATTCAATTTTATTTTCTGATGACCACTGGTGATTTTCAATAGGTTGATATTGATCATAAATCATCTTTGAATCACAAGAAACAACTAACAAAAAACCAAATAAAAGCTGTAAATACTTATGCATCTTTTGAATTGTTTGTGTCTTTTTTTGGAGGTCTTCTTCTTTTGTTTCTATTTTTATTTGCTCCTGTTTTATTTACAGGATTATTTTCGCCTGACACTTTTGTTTGCTGGTTAGGATGCTGTTTTTGCTGATTTGGATTGGGTGCCTGATTTTGACTTACTTCAGCTTTATCTTTTTTAGGTCTGTTCTTTTGCTTTGACTTAAAATCATTAGATGCAGCTTGCTGTTTTGAACCATCTCCCTGAGGTTTTTTATTTCGTTTTTTGCCTTTATTGGTTCTTTTTGGCATATCAAAACGAGTTAAACTATCTTGTCCAACAACATTTTCAAAATCAGCTTTAATTTCTTCAATTAACTCCAGTTCATAATCTTCTAATGAAGCTACTTTTTCTTGATTTTTATTTAAGGCTATAATTTCTTGAACCTGTTCTAACGTTAATTTAAACCATTTACTGCGGTTTTCTTTATAGGTGTACCAAAGTAAATTTTTAAAAATATCCATTTTCACAAAAGAAGCATCTCCTTTTACAGTTCTCAGTTCAGTTTCTTGCTTTGGAAAACCTCTAAGCGCATCTAAATAGGTGTCTAATTCGTAGTTTAAACAACATTTTAATTTACCGCATTGTCCTGCTAATTTTTGAGGATTTAAAGATAATTGTTGGTAACGTGCAGCAGTGGTATTTACTTTTCGTAAATCGGTTAACCAGGTTGAACAACACAATTCTCTTCCACAGGAACCAACGCCGCCTAAACGCGCTGCTTCTTGACGAAGCCCAACTTGTTTCATTTCAACTCGAATGTTAAAAGCACTTGCCAAATCTCTAATTAATTGTCTAAAATCAATTCTATCATCGGCTGTGTAATAAAAAGTAGCTTTGTTTCCATCTCCTTGATATTCAACATCTGAAAGTTTCATTTTTAAACCTAAACGACTTAATATTTCTCTTCCGCGATATTGTGTTTCATATTCTTTTTCTCGTGAAGCTTTCCAAATATCAACGTCTTTTTGTGATGCTTTTCGGTATATTTTTTTCACCTCTTCGCTATCAACAGCAACCCCCTTCTTTTTCATTTGAACTTTAATCAGTTCACCAGTTAGAGAAACGGTACCAATATCATGACCCGGATTTCCTTCAACAGCAATAATATCGCCAATTGATATTTTTAAGTTATCAGGATTTTTATAAAAATGTTTTCGTCCATTTTTAAAACGTACTTCAACTATATTTTCAGGTTCTTGACCAGATGGAAGTGACATATTGGCTAACCAATCGAATACTGTTAGTTTTTCACAACTACCAGTACCGCAATCACCATTACTTTTACAACCTTTTGGAACACTATTTATATCTGAAGAGCAACTATTACAGCTCATATATGTTTAATTTTTTTTATGTTTATTAAAATTGAAAAATTCAATTTTACAACCTTCACTAATTTGTAAAGATATAATTAAAATTATGAATTGTAAAACG
>BS_KBA_SWE02_21mDRAFT_10000977_pt1 | contig 10808 bp, 8 predicted proteins | sample BalSeasSWE02_21m_FD_9196 | JGI IMG/M metagenome (IMG submission 9196)
TGAATTCTATTCGAACTCACTTGAACTAAAAGATAAAATTGAATCTTTGAATCAAATATTGGAAATAAAATCAGACCCAAAATACATAGCTAAATTCAATCGAATTTTGGTAAACTCACTTAAGTTTAATCATCCACCATTAATTTCAATCACAGCAGATGGAATGGATAGCTTATTAATAACCCCAAATGAACATGAATTAAAATTGATTATTGAAAATCAAATCAGCGAACACAAAGACAACCCGGATTTTCTTGAAGCAACAATGTCTTTAATTAATCTTTCTGAAAAAATAGATAACGATTTTTATGAACTAATAATTGAGAAAGTTAAGACATCAAAACTATTTTCCATAAGGAAATTCGCAGCGACAAAAACCGGCAATAAACAAATTGGTTTTAAAGAACTTGATAAGTTTGAAGAAATTTGGAGTAGTGCTTTCAATTACAAACAAGCAACTGTCACAACTTCAAAAGGGAAAATTGTAATTGAATTCAATTCAGAAATCGCCCCAATCTCAGTGGGAAATTTTTGTATGCTAGCAGTTAAGAATTTTTATAATGGAATAGTTTTCCATCGTGTTGTGCCTGGATTTGTAATTCAAGCTGGTGATCCAACTGCCACCGGTTGGGGCGGACCTGGTTACGATATTGTTTCAGAATTTTCTAATACAGATTTTGGAATTGGTTATGTAGGAATGGCAAGTTCGGGGAAAGATACAGAAGGATCACAATTTTTTATTATGCAAGGCAGTCATCCTCATCTTGATAGCAGATATACTTTATTTGCAAAAGTAATTGAAGGAATGAATGTTGTTTATAACATCACAGAGGATGATAAAATTATTGGGATTGAATTAAAATAATGTTAATAAATAAAATTATCTTAACATTTCATCGTACTTTGCTGCGTGTTGTGGATCTATCTTTTTCAATCTATTAAATATCGCATAATCGGGATAGTCCTTCAATAATTCAATAATCTCAGCATACTTCGAATCAGAAAATTGTTTTAACAAAACGCTGCTATTAAGCCCTACTTTTGCTTGCATCTGCTCTAAAACAGCAATCATATTTATAATCTTATTTTGCGCATCTTTCTTTCTGATCTGGTACTCATCTACAGCATAATGATAAACATAAAATGCTTCTCTAAAAGCGCGGTATTTATCATTTAATAAGTCCTGACATAAACCCCATCTGCTGTAAGCATCACTACTCTGTTCCCAACCTTTTTTATAAGGGCTTCCTATAGCTAGAGTTATCAAGTTAAATGCTTTGTTAAAATATTGAGTTCCGCCTAACTCAGCCCAGGTTTCCCAATCATATCCAATAATAATATTAGCGTAAAAATCTAAAAAGGTCGTAATCGGTTCAAATGTTGCTTGATTGGCATAAAAAGCCTGATTACGCACGTATCTAAAAGACCAGTTGGGATCACTGATAGTTAGCATGGGAGATTGTCGGGTTGACCTGAAAACAGGCCTTGTTGATACTACTACTACCTGTGCTGAATAATCATCACTTGAAGCGCCGTTAAAAAATATTGTTAATGAACAATCTATTTTCTGCCCTTCCCAGGCTTCCCCGGTAAATTGTGTCGTGTTCATATATGATTCAATGATACCGCTAAAATCAACAAGCCGTTCTCTGTTTTCAACAGACAAACCTTCATAATTAACTGTTACTAAACAATTTAGCTCTTGTGAAAAAGAGAATGTAAACGGAATTAAAACCAGCGTTAAAAAAATACGTATAATCATTTCAGCCAAAATTTTTGTTGACTTAATATAAGAATTTAGATATAATCGAACAATCAAGTAATAAATATTATGAAACTTCTTTATACAATTATAATAATTTGCTTATTAACTTTAAGTGCATATTCTCAGTACAACCCTGGGGCAAAACAAATCTCTCTTTCCAATTCTGATGTTGCTTTAAGCAACGATGTCTTTAGTCTTTTTAATAATCCAGCGGGATTAGCCCAGATGAATTGGCGTGAAGTTGGTGTTTACTACTCGCCAGCTCCTTTTGGTTTATCTGAATTAGCAAATGGATTTGTAGCATATCATGAGCCTACTTCAATCGGCTCTTTTGCCGTTGGGGGAATGAGTTATGGATTTGATCTTTATCGGGAATCAAAATTTTCTTTGGGATACTCTTATAATTACACAAATAAATTTTTTGCCGGCCTAACCGTTAACTACCAAACAGTATCTATCAAGAATTATGGAAATGATGGAGCTTTATTTTTTAATCTTGGTGGATTGGCATACGTTTCCAATGTCTTTAGGTTAGGATTTTCAGTTCAAAATATTAATCGTGCTACATTTGGTCAGGACGATTCACAGATTCCGATGATCATTAATACAGGTTTTTCTTATGATGCCGTCGATGAATTAACCTTAAACTTTGCAGTTGAGAAGGATATTAAGTACAAAGCTTCTTTTCAGTTTGGAATTAACTATGATATTATTGAAAACTTATCATTACGAACCGGATTTTCGAATGAACCTTCAAAGTACAGCGCCGGTATCGGCATAAATTATTCCATCTTTAGTCTGGATTATGCAATGTTTACACATAATGATTTGGGGCTAACTCATCAAGCTGGAGTAATTATAAGTTTTGAAAGAGATCAAGATCGTAATACAGCAATTAGGAAAAATTTGGGCTTGGAATAAATTGAAATTTATTTATTTCTTACTCCTGTTGATTTCGCTTTCAAATTATTCAACTTATGCCCAGTTGGATAGCACTTCAATAATAACTGAAGATGTTCTGGATAATATTTTGGTTGAACCTGACCAAGAGTTTGATTCAGAAGCACTTGTAGAAATTGTTGAAGAACTTATTCGTAACCCTATTGATATTAACCTGGTTGATGCATTCGACTTATCAAAGTTACCATATATGGATTTGCAATCTGCACAAAGAATAATAGAGCACAGAAATAATTTTGGTTATTTCTTTTCTACAACTGAACTTTTTTCAATTCGTGAACTTAACAAACAACTCATTGAAAGTATTCTGCCATTTATAAAAACATCGAAACCAGAAAATGAAATTGAGAAGTATGAAGAGGTTATTACAAGTTCCGAATCATTTTTTAACAAATCTAGGTTAGCCCTACGCAGTAGATTTACCAATGATTTACAAAACAGAGATGGATTTATAAGTGATAAATATCAAGGGTCTAAATTAAAATCTTATAGCAGATTCTTATATAATTATGATAAGAATTATCAGGCAGGATTTTTAGTTGAAAAGGATCCCGGTGAATTATCTTACACAGATTTTGCTTCGTTTCATCTTCAGGTTAAAGATATTGGATTCGTAAAAAATTTTATAGCTGGCGATTATGTATTGGAATTTGGACAAGGACTTGCATTGTGGAGTCCTTATGGTTTTTCAAAAGGTGCTGATGCAGTTTTCCCTGTAAAGAAAAGAGGGAGATATCTTCGTCCATATACAAGTGCCGCCGAATATAGATTTTTTAGAGGTGCTGCATCTATACTATCCTTTGATGATTTTAGTTTGACAGCTTTTTATTCAAATAATACTTTTGATGCAACAATAAACCCTGTAACCGGAGAGATTACATCTGTTGGTCAAACCGGGTTTCATCGTTTTGAAACTGAGTTAAATAAAAAAGGATCCTCAAAATCAAAACTTTTAGGCGGCGTACTGGATTATAAATTTCTAAATAAGATTAATGTTGGAGTGATTTATTACAACACCACTTTTAGCAATCCATTTGAATCTTCATCTATCTACGATTTTAGGGGTGATAATTTCAATTACTTATCTACTTACTACGAAATTAATTTTTCCAAAATTAATTTATTTGGTGAGGCAAGCTACGATGGAACTTCTGTTGCTTCAATAAATGGAATTCAGTTTTCTGTAAATCGTAAATTGATTTTTATCACTGCTTTAAGAAATTATCCACGTAATTATAAGAATCTTTATGGGTTTGGCTTTAGTGAGAAATCAGGGAGCATAAATAATGAAGTTGGGATTTACTCAGGATTAAAATGGAAGATTCCATTTGGTGTTTTAAATCTGTACTATGATATATTCAAATTTCCCTATCGTACAAATGAAAATTCACTTTCGAGCGAAGGCAATGAATTATTGCTTGATTTTGTTTCGGCGCCTTTACCAAAACTTGAAATTAGATTGCGTTACAAATATGAAAACAAAGAAGTTACTGAGTTAATTAATGTTGATGAAGAAATCGTACGTAGATTGAGGCAGATTGCCAGAACAGAATTTATATACAATCTATCAAGGGATTTAAGATTAAAAACAAGAATCGAATACAATCATTTTTTTATTAAAGATACTGGATTAAAAGAAAATGGATTGTTGATTTTTCAGGATATAAGATATGTTCCATTAAAAAATATAAATCTATATGGAAGAATAATTTTCTTTCATACCGATTCATTTAACTCTGCCGTGTATGAATATGAAAACGATTTACTTGGTGTAATGCCTAATCTTGCAATGTATGGAAAGGGTGTTAGATGGTATTTAATCGCAAAGTACAAGCCAATAAAATTTTTAACTCTTTCGATAAAATATTCAGAAACTTATAAACCGGATGAAATTTCACTTAGTTCAGGTGATAATGAAATATTAGGAAATGTTGATAACAGAATTAGTTTTCAGATTGATATGAGTTTTTGAATACAGAAGGCACAAAATTTAGGGAGTGTGGCTTGGTTAACTTATTTATCATTTTGATGGCAATGTCAGAGAAATCTGAACTTCATACGCAACAAGATTTCTCAGGCGCAGACTCCTTTGAAATGATTTTTTAAGTTTTTAATAAACTATTCATACCTTAAAGCTTCAATCGGATCAAGATTAGAAGCTTTGTAAGCAGGATAAGTTCCAAATATAACTCCCACAGCTACGCACATTGTTAACCCAATTAATACCCAATCCCATGGCACGGCAGATTGTGCATTAAGAAAACTACCGGCTAAATTGCCTATACTCACTCCTATGACAATTCCAATAAATCCACCTAATAAACATAAAATAATAGCTTCGAAAAGGAATTGAATTAATATCCATGTTTTTCTTGCACCAAGTGCTTTTCTAATTCCAATTTCTCTTGTTCTCTCCGTAACAGAAACCAACATTATATTCATAATCCCAATACCTGCAGCAACCAATGCGATAAGTGATATCGCTAATGCTATCAACTTTATTGGGCCTGTAATTTGATTTGTCTGTTCAATCATTGACTCGTTGCTAAAAATATAAAAGTTATTTGGCTCACCGGGAGCAACTTTTCTAATGGTCCTCATATGTCCAGTAGCCGCCTCTATAACATCGTAATAGTCAGTCTTGCTGTAAGACATTACAGTTATATTAACAGAACGACCATATCGTCCATACATTGATTGCCAGGTTGTAATTGGAACGATTACATAGCTATCACGACTTGAACCGAATAGCGCAGTTTGAGGTTCTATGACACCAATTACCTTCAATGGCTTTCCGTCAACTCTAATTTCCTGTCCTATAGGATTACTATTTGGGAATAGCTTCTCAACAATTGGCTGGAAAATCAAACAGACGTTTGTAGAATAATTTATATCATCCTCACGAAAATCTCTTCCTTCTTCAACATTCCAATCATTAGTTCTCATTGCATCTGTGTTAACTCCTGCAATTGAAATATTTGGGTTAGTTTCTTTGTTCCCAAATTTGACTACTATATTATTCATTTGCCACTGTTCTACACCAACATATTTAGCTTGTGACAACATTTCTTTTAATCGACTAGCTTCATCAATAGTAATATCTTTTCTACTTCTAGTGCGCATTCTGGGGCCGCCACCCATAACATTATCGTCCCTTTGTATCTGAAATGTGTTTTTCCCAAGCATGGCTAATCCATCGTCAATACTGCTTTGAAGCATGGTTAGAATTGTCATAATTACTATTATGGAAAATATCCCAACAACAACTCCAAGAATTGTTAGTGCAGTTCTTAACCTATTGCTCTTCAATGATTGAAGTGAAATTGCTAAAATTTGATTGATTTTCATTTATTCATACCTCAATGCATCAACCGGATCCATTTTAGCAGCTGTATAAGCCGGGGCCAAGCCAGAAACGATACCAGTTAATAATGAAATTATAATTGCAAGTATAACAACATCATATTGTATTGATGTAGGGAAAAACTGATTCAACATAAGGCTTAATAGAATTGCGAATATTAAACCGATTAGTCCTCCAATCAAACAAATAACAGAAGACTCTAATAAAAATTGTGCAAGAATTGTTCTTCTGGTTGCACCTATAGCTTTTCTTAATCCAATCTCACGTGTTCTTTCTTTAACCGATACGAACATTATATTCATAATTCCGATTGCGCCGACAAATAGTGATAAACCTGTGATAAACAATCCGGCAATCTTTATAACAATCGTAATCGAGTCAAGGAAACCAGTTAAACCTTCTTGCTGGTTTATTGTAAAATCATTGGGTTCATTGTGTGAAAGTCCACGAATTTTCCTCATAACACCTTCAGCTTCAGCTTTTGTATCTTCTAAAAGTTCAGGACTTGTAGCCCTAACATTTATTGTTACAGTCCCAAAATGACGTGATTTAAAATTCTTGAATATGGTACCAATTGGAATGAAAACCTGGTTATCAGGATTAAATGCACCTAAAAGTGTACTGCCTTGCTCAGTAAGAACTCCTACTACCTTAAAATTGGCAGGACCGATTTTAATAGTTTTATCAAGTGCATCTCCTCGAGGGAATAATTTGCTGCTAATCTCACTACCAAGTACAGCTACATTTCTTGAGCCGTTACTTTCAACTTCAGAATAGAATCTTCCTAAATCAAAATCAAAATTAGTAGTTTTCACATAATCAGATGAGGAACCAGTAAGAAAAACAGTTTCAACTTTTCGATCGCCATATTTTATAGTCTGAACGGCATTTGTAACTGGTGCTACCGCTAAGGGAAGTTTTGCTGATTCTTTAAACCTGTTGAAGTCTTCCATATCCAGATTGCGACGATTTCGCATAGTCCACCAATCATCATTAGAAAACCAAGCCCATTTATCAATGTATAAAACATCTGAACCAAGTGCACTAACGCCATTTTGTATAGAATTATCAATTCCCTTTATTGCTGTGGACATCAAAACTACAGCAGTAACGCCAATGATAATTCCAAGCATAGTTAAAGCTGCGCGAATTTTGTTTGCTCTAATTGCACGCCATGCAATTGCTAATCCTTCGCGTAATTCCAAAAATATTGAAGACATTTTTTAACTCATTATTTAATTTATCATAGCTCAGTCAGTCTCAGCAGACTGTTTTACGCAATAATTTTTTCTTTTGGTATAAACCTTTTTTCTACAACCTCATCTTTTTCCACTAACCCATCTTTTAATCTTATTATTCTCAATGCGTGTTCAGCAATATATTCTTCATGCGTTACAAGAATTATTGTGTTACCTTTTTCATGGATTTGATGAAACAGTGCCATAATTTCTTCGCCTGTTTTAGAATCGAGGTTACCAGTAGGTTCATCCGCAAGAATAATTGCAGGGTTAGAAACTAAAGCTCTTGCAATAGCAACTCTCTGTCTTTGTCCGCCAGAAAGTTCATTAGGTTTATGATGCATTCTATCCTCTAAACCAACATCGACTAAAGTCTGCTTTGCTCTTTCTCTTCTTTCTAATTTTGAAACACCAGCATAAATTAATGGAAGCTCAACATTATGAATTGCGTCAGATCTTGCAAGAAGATTAAATGTCTGAAATACAAAACCAATTTCTTTATTTCTTATTCTAGCAAGTTCATTATCTGTCATTTCACTTACGCTAACACCTTTAAAATCATATATACCTGAAGTTGGTGTATCCAGACAACCAAGCATGTTCATCAAAGTTGATTTGCCTGAACCTGATGGCCCCATAATAGCAACATATTCATTTTTATCAATATTCAATGAAACATCACTTAGAGCCCGAACTTCTTCAGAACCAACTTGATAAACTTTTGCTATATGTTCTATGTTAATTATGTTCATTAGTATTTACCAGATTTATTTTTTTGTAATATTTGAACGTTTCTCTTCGACTCTAACTTGCATATCGTCATTAAGTTCTCGCGAGATTGCTTTATAGCTTCCTGAAACAACTTCTTCTCCACCTTCTAAACCTTTAGTAACAGCTATATAGTTATCATCACTCAATCCGGTTTCAACATCAACCTTTATTGCTTTACCATTTTTAATCAGAAATACTACTTCTTGAACTTTAGTTATTTTTTCTTTTTTCACTTCTTTAACCTGTTGAAAATCATCTCCACTGCCTTCTTCTCCACTACCCATCTTTTCGCCATCCGTCGGACCACCCATCCTTGTTGTAACGCTTTGTATTGGAATACTTAAAACATTAGCGATAGTTTCTGTCTCTATATCTGATGTGCAAGACATTCCGGGTCTTAAAGTAGTTTTTGGATCAATTAGTTTTATCTTAACTTCAAAATTTACAACTTCATTCTGACTACCTAATCCACTTGTGTTAGCGCTGTTGCCTATTTCGGAAACAAGTCCTTTAAATTCCTGATCTTTAAAAGCATCCACTTTAATTGTAGCTGTATCACCTATAGAAACTAAGACTACATCATTTTCATCAACTTCAACAACCGCTTCAATGTTTCTTAGATCAGAAATTGTCATAATATCAGAACCCATGCTAAAGCCGGCACCAAAAACTCTTTCACCTAACTCAACATTTAATTTTGTTACAATTCCATCCATAGGAGAACGTATTGCTGTCTTAGAAATTTGATCTAAAATTTCTTTTAATGAAGCCTGGCTTTGATCAACATTTGCTTCACCGGCTTGATAAGAAGCTTTTGTAGATAAGTAATTGGATTTGGATGATTCTAATTCAGAATCACTAGCTAAACGCTTATTATGAAGTTCTTTTACTCTATTATAATCTAATTCAACTTTTGTAAGTTCTGCTTCGCGCATTTTTAAACTTGCTTTTGCAGATTGTAAATTTGCATCCAATCGTTCCTTTTGAGCAACGTATTGATCTCCTTTTATTCTTATTAAAAGTTGACCTTTTTTAACTGCATCACCTTCTTTTACGGGGAGCTCAATAATTTCACCGGTAACTTCAGGATTTATAACTACTTTAAACTCAGGGTTGATTTTACCTGTCGCAGCAACTGTTTGAGTTATATTTCTCTTCTCAACTTTTTCAGTTTGGACAGAAACTATATCTTCTTTATTGCCGCCAACAAAAGCTACTACTAAAAGTATAACAAGCAGTAAACCAATTCCGCCAAAGATGTAAAATTTCTTTTTCGATTTTTTCTTTTTTCCATTAGCCATTTTAGGTATTCTCCTATGATGAAATATTATTCGTATTTTAAGTAATCTAGGACACCTAGATTATATTGTAGTTCTTCGCTCTTCTGTATATAGAAAAATTGAGCATTAATATAATTTGTCTGAGCATTTTGATATGCCGTATTTGCAATTAAGACATCTAACAATTTTCCAGCTCCTAGATTATATTTTTCCTGTTCAATCTTTAGATTTTCTTCGGCGGCTTTAACATTTTTCTCTGTAACTACCAATCCTTTTTTTGCAGCGTCTATATCAAGGAATGACTTCTGTAGATTTTGTTTAATAAAACGTTCGCTATCTTTTAATTCTATTTCATAATTCATAGCGTTTACTTCTGCAATCTGTACAGCATTATCAACTGAGAATCCAGAAAAGAGTGGAATGTTTAGATTCAAACCAACACTGAGATTACGTGAATCAAAAATTTCTGGGAGTGTATTTGCCCTTGCACCGTAATCAATATACCCAACAAGACTTGGAAGATGACCAGAGCGGGCAATAGTTAAATTATCATACAATGAACTTAGAGTTAATTTTTGAGCCTTATAATCACTTCGGTTTTCCAATGCCTGCACTATTAGCTCATTTAATCGATTATAATCTGTATCAATTTCCTCAGCTAGAATTGCAAGTTCTCTGTCTGTTAAATATTTAGAATATGTATAATCTTCTAATACATCTAATCCTAAGTAGTAAAGAAGATTGCTCTTAGCAGTTTCTAAAGAATTATTTGCACGAATTACCTCTAATTCCGCATTGCCAAGTTGAACTTGTTGTTGATAAACGTCAGCCATAGTTACAGAACCAAGTCTGTTTCGTTCAGTGATTGTTTCAAGATTTTTTTGCTGCTGTTTTACATCTTCATCTCTAACTTTCAATAGCTGATAAGATTCAGTTATAGCGTAATACAAACTTATAGTTTGGAATACGACTTCTTGTTTTTTTGCTTCTATTGAAAGTTTAATCGCCTCAACATTGTTTTTACTTCTGGATAAATTTGCAAAATTTGATAGTCCATCAAACAAAACTAAATTTGAATTTGCTCCGACACTATATTGCCTTGATTCACTGTATCCTGGTGCAACTTCTCTATTTGCACCATCTTCCACAGTTGTTCTTGCGGATTGATCAGATCTATTCCATAACCAACCACCATTTAAACCTAATGAAGGAAGAAAATTTCCATAAGCAGCTGTTACTCCTGATTCCCCGCTAGCTAATTCATTTTCTTGCGTCATCAGACCGCTATTTTTCTGAATAGCAATTCTAATAGCTTGATCTAGAGTTAATTGATTTTGTGCAAATAAATAATTTGTAGAAATAAAAAGTAAAATAGATACTAAGAATAATTTCATTTGTTACTCCGACTGTTGGATTGAAAATTCAGACTT